>Ga0308167_1000339_pt1 | contig 93919 bp, 115 predicted proteins | sample PhyCR1_2_FD_202138 | JGI IMG/M metagenome (GOLD analysis project Ga0308167, IMG submission 202138) | Phyllosphere microbial communities from UC Gill Tract Community Farm, Albany, California, United States - DLSLRC.R1 | ecosystem: Host-associated > Plants > Phyllosphere > Unclassified | place...
CACATTCCGAACCCGGAAGCTAAGCCTCTCAGCGCCGATGGTACTGCAAGGGGGACCTTGTGGGAGAGTAGGACGCCGCCGGACTCAACGTAAGTGATGTGGCCATCGGCCCTCCATCGAGAACTCGTAGGGGAGACCCTCGTTCTCGTGGAGGCCGGTGGCCACATCTGTTTCCGCCGTAGGTCGCTCGACTCGCGCTCCGGTTCGTGATGGACTGGGCCCAGCAGTGAGCACGGACGACCGTGCGGCACCCCCCACAACGACACAGCGGACGATCGCCCGGCGCATTCGAGCACGGGCACGCGATGAGGAGCAACGGTGGCGAACGACGACGAGCAGCAGCGCAACGACCGGGATCGCGGGGAGCGGCGCGAAGGCAGCCGCTGGTCGTCCGGGCCGCGCGACTTCGAGCGTCGCGAGGGGGATCGTGCGCGACGGGACGGTGACCGTCCAGCCCGCGACGCCGGCCGGAGTGGTCGTGACGACCGTCGGGGCTTCCGCGAGGGCGACCGGTCGTTCGGTGACGGTGGCCGTCGGCCGGCTCGGCAGGGTGACCGCGACGGTACGGGGCGTCCGCCCCGCGGTGACGGTCCTCGAGGCGCTGACCGCCCGGGCCGTGATGGTGACCGCCGTCCGTTCCGTGGCGGCGACGACCGTCGTCCGCAGCGTGATGGTGATCGTCCTTTCCGTGGTCGCGATGACCGTGCGCCCTTCCGTGGTGGCGACGACCGTCGTCCGCAGCGTGACGGTGGCGACCGTCGTCCGCAGCGTGACGGTGGCGACGACCGTCGTCCGTTCCGTGGCGGCGATGACCGTCGTCCGCAGCGTGACGGTGGCGAGCGTCGTCCGTTCCGTGGTGGCGACGACCGTCGTCCGCAGCGTGACGGTGGCGAGCGTCGTCCGTTCCGTGGTGGCGACGATCGCCGTCCGCAGCGTGACGGTGATGACCGTCGTCCGTTCCGTGGTGGCGATGACCGTCGTCCGCAGCGTGACGGTGGCGAGCGTCGTCCGTTCCGTGGTGGCGACGATCGTCGTCCGCAGCGTGACGGTGATGACCGTCGTCCGCAGCGTGACGGTGATGACCGTCGTCCGCAGCGTGACGGTGATGACCGCCGTCCGTTCCGTGGTGGCGATGATCGTCGTCCGCAGCGCGACGGTGGTGAGCGTCGTCCGTTCCGCGGTGCCGACGACCGCCCGCGCCGCGAGGACGACCGGGGCGACCGCCCTCGGTTCGGCGACGGCTCCCGTCATGCCGGCGCACGCTTCGGCGAGGCTGCCCGTGACGACTGGGAGGACCGTGACCCGTACGGCACGCGTTCCGTCCGTCCGCGGCACGAGGACCCCGAGATCGACGAGAGCGTCTCGCCGCGGGACCTCGACCCGGCTGCCCGCGCCGAGCTCAAGACGCTCAGCAAGGACAACGCCGAGTGGGTCGCGAAGCACCTCGTCATGGCGGCGCTGCTCGTCGACGAGGACCCGGAGACGGCCAACCTCCACGCCCTGAGCGCTGCGCGTCGGGCCGGCCGTGTGGCGGTCGTCCGCGAGACCGCGGCGATCACCGCGTACCGGACGGGCGACTTCGCCACGGCGCTCCGTGAGCTGCGCACCTACCGTCGCATCTCCGGCAAGAACGACCAGCTGCCGATGATGGTCGACTGCGAGCGGGGTCTCGGACGTCCGGAGCGGGCGCTCGAGCTCGGCCGGTCGGTCGACCGCGCCGCGCTGGACACGGCGGTGCAGGTGGAGCTCGCGATCGCGATGTCCGGCGCCCGGATCGACCTGGGCAACCCGACGGCCGCGCTCGGCGAGCTCGAGATCCCGCAGCTCGACCCGACCACGGCGTACAGCTGGTCGCCGGCCCTCTACAGTGCTTACGCGGCCACGCTCGAGGAGCTCGGCCGCCAGGACGAGGCCGACGAGTGGTGGGCGCGGGTCGACCGGGCTGCCGCCGCCCTGGCCGAGATCGCCGACGAGAACGCATGGGAGACTGTCGATGTGGTCGAGGAAGAAGTCGAAGGACACGACGAGCACGACGCCGTCGTCGGTGACGAGTCCGTCGCCGGTGACGAGCACGGGACCGGAGCGCTCGACGACACCGACCAGCTCGGCGACGACGTCGACCCCGACGACGACCTCGGCGAGATCGACGACGACAACCCCCGCGACGTCGACGGCTCCGCAGCCGACTGACGTCCCGAGGCCGCCGACGGACGGTGTGGACGTCGTCCTCACCGACCTCGACGGTGTCGTGTACCGCGGACGCAACGCGATCCCGCACGCTGTCGAGGCCCTGACACGGGCGTCGCTGACGGCTCGGGTCGGCTACATCACGAACAACGCCTCTCGTCGGCCGTCCGACGTCGCGGAGCACCTGGAGGGCTACGGCCTCGAGGTGACCGCCGACGACGTCGTGACCTCGTCGCAGGCGGGCGTGCGGCTGCTCGAGACGCTGGTGCCGGCCGGGTCCACCGTGCTGGTCACCGGCGGCCTCGGGCTGACGAGCATCGTCGAGGAGGCGGGCTTCACCGTGACGACGAGCGCCGACGACGCTCCGGCAGCGGTCATCCAGGGGTTCTCGCCGGACCTCGGGTGGACGCACCTGGCCGAGGCCTCCTTCGCCCTCGCCGATCCGGACGTGCCGTGGGTGGCGACGAACATGGACTGGTCCATCCCGGTCGAGCGTGGCATCGCGCCCGGCAACGGCACGCTCGTGTCCGCGGTGCACCAGGCCGTCGGGCGGATGCCGGTGGTGGCGGGCAAGCCGGAGCGACCGATCTTCGACGCCGCGATCGCCCGCTTCGGCGGCGAGCACCCGCTGTTCATCGGCGACCGGCTCGACACGGACATCAAGGGCGCGAACGACGCCGGCATCCCGAGCGTGCTCGTACTGACGGGCATCGACCAGGCGAAGCAGGTGCTCGCGGCCGACCAGCGCTCGCGTCCGACGTACGTCCTGCAGGACCTCCGTGGGCTGTCCGAGCCGTACCCGGTGACGGTGCGGCGGCAGGACCCGGACGGCACCCGGTACGTCACGGTCGGCGGCGCCACGGTCGCGATGCACGGGCACGTCGTCCGGGTGCTCGACAGCGGGACCCCGATCGACCTGCTCCGCGCCGGAGCGGCGCTGATCTGGGAGTCCGGACTGGCGATCTACGGCCTCGACGTCGACCCGAAGCTGTACGGCGGCGAGTAGCGTGACCGACGTGCCCCACCCGCAGCAGCCGCCCGAGCAGGAGCAGGGCGAGCAGCAGCAACCGGGCGAGCAGCAGCAGCCGGGCGAGCACCGACTGCCCGCGCAGCAGCCGGATGGCTTCGCGGAACGCACCGCGGCTGCCGAGGCGCTGCCCCTGCCCGAGCGCGCCGACGCCTTCGCCGCGCTGCACGACGACCTGCGCACCCGCCTCGAGAGCGGCCAGGCACCGCAGGGGCACAGCTCGGGTCGCGCTGCCGGCGCCACGCAGGTGTGGGGGAGCGGACGAGGAGACGGCGGTGCCGGTGCCTGAGCACGATGAGGCCCGCCCGGTCCGGTTGGACGCACTGCTCGCCGCCCGCGGGCTGGTCAGGTCACGGACCGCCGCGGCGAAGCTGGTCCAGGCCGGCCGCGTGACGGTCGGGGGCACGGCGGTCGTGAAGCCGTCGGCCCCGGTCGCGCCGGACGCCGAGCTCGTCGTCGACACCGAGGACGAGTGGGTGTCGCGTGCGGCGCGGAAGCTCGTCCGTGCCCTCGAGGCCTTCGACGTCGACCCGAGCGGGCGCGTCGTGCTCGACGTGGGCGCCAGTACCGGAGGATTCACGCAGGTGCTGCTCCACCACGGAGCCGCCCGCGTCGTCGCCCTCGACGTCGGGCACGGTCAGCTCGACCCGGTGGTCGCCATCGACGAGCGGGTGCGTGTGGTCGAGGGGTGCAACGCCCGTGACCTCACGCCGGACACCTACGCGGCGCTCGACGACGCAGCGCCCCGCACGAGCCTGGTCGTCGGGGACCTGTCCTTCATCTCCCTGCGCATCGTCCTGCCCGTGCTGGCGGCCGCCGTGCCCGCGGACGACTTCGTGCTGCTCGTGAAGCCGCAGTTCGAGGTCGGCCGTGGTGGTGTGCGCGAGGGCATCGTGCGCGACCCCGCCCTGCGGAACGACGCGCTCATGAACGTGCTCTGGTCGGCGTGGGACGCGGGCCTCGGGACGGTCGGGCTGACCGCATCGCCGATCGTCGGCACGCACGGCAACCACGAGTACCTCGCGCACTTCCAGCGTGGTGTCGGCGGTCATCCGGCAGGATGGGGGAACCCGACATCGTGGATCGGTCGGGCCACCGAACTCACCGAAGGGGCTGCATGAGCGACGACGACCGGCACATCCTGCTCGTCTCCCACACGGGCCGACAGGACTCCATCGACGCCGCCGTCGAGGTCTGCGACCTGCTGCACGCCGCCGGACTCACCCCGGTGATGCCGTTCGACGAGTACGCCGACGTCCGACGGGCCGAGGCCTCGGTCGGCCAGGTCGACATCCTGGGTGTCGACGTGCAGGCCGACGCCCTCGAGATCGTCATCGTCCTCGGCGGGGACGGCACGATCCTCCGTGCCGCCGAACTCGTGCGGGGGACGCGCGCCCCGATCGTGGGCGTGAACCTCGGACACGTCGGCTTCCTGGCCGAGAGCGAGCGCGACGGGCTGCGGGCCACGGTCGAGCGTGCCCTGGTCGGCGACTACAAGGTCGAGGAGCGTGTGACGCTCCAGGTCGACGTGGTCGTCGGGCACGAGGTCGTCTACTCCTCGTGGGCGCTGAACGAGGCGACGATCGAGAAGGCCTCCCGCGAGCGCATGCTCGAGGTCGTCACCGAGGTGGACGGTCGGCCGCTGTCGTCCTTCGGCTGCGACGGCGTCGTCGTCGCCACCCCGACCGGGTCCACGGCCTACTCGTTCTCCGGCGGCGGCCCGATCGTCTGGCCGGACGTCGACGCCCTGCTCATGGTGCCGCTCAGCGCGCACGCCCTGTTCTCGCGTCCGATCGTCGTCGGGCCGGACTGCACCCTCGCGATCGAGGTCCTCCGGCGCACGAGCGGCGTCGGTGTCCTGTGGTGCGACGGCCGTCGCACCCACGACCTGCCGCCGGGTGCCCGGGTCGAGGTCCGTCGATCGCCCGACCCCGTCCGGGTCGCCCGGCTGAAGGACGCTCCGTTCACCGACCGGCTGGTCGCCAAGTTCCAGTTGCCCGTCGCGGGCTGGCGCGGTCCGGCGACCGAGGACGACGCATGATCGAGGAGATCGTCATCTCCGACCTCGGCGTCATCGGCGAGACCACGCTCGAGCTCGGACCCGGCTTCACCGTCGTCACCGGCGAGACCGGTGCGGGCAAGACCATGATCGTCACGGCGCTCGGGCTGCTGCTCGGTGCCCGGGCGGACGCCGGCTCGGTGCGCCGCGGCGCCTCCAGCGCGGTGGTCGAGGGGCGTTGGCACGTCCCGGACCACGCCGCCGTCGCGGAGCGTGTCGAGGACGCGGGCGGGACCGTCGAGGACGGCGAGCTCATCCTGACCCGCACGGTCTCGGCGGAGGGCCGCAGCCGTGCGACGGTCGGTGGCCGCAGTGCCCCGGTCGCGGTGCTCGGCGAGCTCGCCGACCAGCTGGTGACCGTGCACGGGCAGTCGGACCAGATCCGCCTGACGTCGGCCTCGGCGCAGCGCGCCGCCCTCGACGGCTTCGGCGGCAGGGCCGTGCAGCGGGCACTCGGTGCCTACGTCGCCGCCTACGACACCTGGCAGGCGCACGCCGGCGAGCTGGAGACGCTCGTGCGGGACCGCGACGACCGCGTCGCCGAGGCCGAACGCATCCGCGCCGCGTCGGACGAGATCGAGTCGGTCGACCCGCAGCCCGGCGAGGACGTCGAGCTCGCCGAACGCGCCGAACGCCTCGGCAACCTCGAGGAGCTCCGCCTGGCCGCCGGCACCGCCCACGAGGCACTGTCCAGCGAGTCCCTCGACGGGGTCGCCGACGTCGTCGGACTGGTCGAGGCGGCACGCCGGGCCGTCGAGCGCGTCGCCGGGTCCGACCCGGCCCTCCAGCCCGTGCTCGAGCAGCTGACCGAACTCGGGATCCAGGCCTCGGACGCATCCGCCGGCCTGTCCAGCTACCTCGGCTCGTTGGAGCCGGACGCCGGGCACGACCTCGAGCTCGTCAACGAACGCCGGGCACTCCTGGCGAACCTGACGCGCAAGTACGGCGAGACGGTCGACGACGTGATCGCGTACGGCCAGCGGGCGAGCGACCGGTTGCTGGAGCTGGACGGTGACGACGACCGCATCGTCGCGCTGCAGCAGAGCGTCGAGCAGGACGAGCAGGCCCTCGCGCAGACGGCCGCCGCGCTGACCGCGGCCCGCACGAAGGCCGCGGGCGACCTCGCGAAGCGGGTCACCGCGGAACTCCGGACGCTGGCGATGGCCGGCGCGACCCTGGTGGTCGAGGTCACCGACGGCGGCGAGTACCGCCGGCACGGGCGCGACCAGGTCGCGATCCTGCTCCAGCCGCACTCCGGCACCGACCCCCGCCCGATCGGCAAGGGCGCGTCCGGCGGCGAGCTCTCGCGCGTGATGCTCGCGATCGAGGTCGTCATGGCCGGCAGCACGACCGTCCCGACCTTCGTGTTCGACGAGGTGGACGCCGGCGTCGGCGGAGCCGCGGCGATCGAGATCGGTCGGCGGCTCGCGAAGCTCGCCGAGCGGACGCAGGTCATCGTCGTCACGCACCTGGCGCAGGTCGCCGCGTTCGCGAACAACCACCTCAACGTCGTCAAGGACGCCAGCGGCGCCGTGACCTCGTCGAGCGTGCGCCGGCTCGAGGGCGAGGACCGGCTCCAGGAGATGGCCCGCCTGCTCTCCGGCCTGGGCGACAGCGCGAGCGGCATCGAGCACGCGCGCGAGCTCCTCGACGTCGCCGGCCAGCGCGCCTAGGCAACGTTCCGGCCTGGAGGCACGCCCCGCCCCCGGCTCTCCGCTCGCGTCCGCAACACGCAACGAAGGCGGCTCGTCGCAGCGGTACAGCGCTGCGCACAGTCGCCGACGTTGCGTCCTGCGGGGACGGTGGGGGTGACCGGCCGGCGGGCGCAACGCCCGCGGCGAACGCGGGTCGCGCCTCCCGGCAGTTCTGACGTACGATGGAACCCCGTGGCGGACACTCTCAGCGGCGGAACCAATTCTTCGACCTCGACCCCGAAGGTCACGAAGCAGATCTTCGTGACCGGCGGGGTCGTCTCGTCCCTCGGCAAGGGCCTGACGGCGGCCAGCCTCGGCAACCTGCTCACGGCGCGCGGCCTCAAGGTCGTCATGCAGAAGCTCGACCCGTACCTCAACGTGGACCCGGGCACCATGAACCCGTTCCAGCACGGCGAGGTCTTCGTGACCGACGACGGTGCCGAGACGGACCTCGACATCGGGCACTACGAGCGCTTCCTCGACATCAACCTGTCGCAGGCCGCGAACGTCACGACCGGTCAGGTGTACTCCAGCGTGATCGCCAAGGAGCGTCGCGGCGAGTACCTCGGCGACACCGTCCAGGTCATCCCGCACATCACCGACGAGATCAAGCGTCGGATGCGCGAGCAGGCCGAGAACGACCCGCAGCCCGACGTCATCATCACCGAGGTCGGCGGCACGGTCGGTGACATCGAGTCCCAGCCGTTCATCGAGTCCGCCCGCCAGGTCCGCCACGAGCTCGGCCGCAACAACGTGTTCTTCGTGCACGTGTCGCTCGTGCCGTTCATGAGCGCCTCGGGTGAGCAGAAGACCAAGCCGACGCAGCACTCCGTCGCCGCGCTCCGCTCGATCGGCATCCAGCCGGACGCCCTCGTGCTCCGCTCGGACCGCCCGGTGTCGGAGTCGAACAAGCGCAAGATCGCCCTCATGTGCGACGTGGACGAGGACGCCGTGGTGAACGCGGTGGACGTCCCCTCGATCTACGACCTGCCGACGCTGCTGCACGACCAGGGGCTCGACCAGGTCATCATCGACGCGCTGAAGCTCGACGCGCACGACGTCGACTGGTCAGCATGGAACCCCGTCCTCGACGCGGTGCACGAGCCGAAGAAGCACGTCACGATCGCCCTCGTCGGCAAGTACATCGACCTGCCGGACGCCTACCTGTCGGTCACCGAGGCCCTGCGCGCCGGTGGCTTCGCCCACAACGCCAAGGTCACGCTGAAGTGGGTCGTGTCCGACGACTGCACGACGCCCGAGGGTGCCGCGAAGCAGCTCGGTGACGTCGACGGCATCTGCGTCCCCGGCGGGTTCGGTGTCCGCGGCATCGAGGGCAAGCTCGGCGCGCTCAGGTTCGCGCGTGAGCAGGGCATCCCGACGCTCGGCCTGTGCCTCGGCCTGCAGTGCATGGTCATCGAGTACGCCCGCCACGAGGCCGGCCTGACCGACGCGTCGAGCACCGAGTTCGACCCGGAGACCTCGACGCCGGTCATCGCGACCATGGCGGAGCAGGTCGACATCATCGCCGGTGGCGACATGGGCGGCACGATGCGCCTCGGCCTGTACCCGGCGCACTTCACCGACGGGTCGCTCGCGGCCGAGCTCTACGGTGCGTCCGAGGCCTCGGAGCGCCACCGTCACCGCTACGAGGTGAACAACACCTACCGTCAGCAGATCGCGGACGCCGGCCTGGTGTTCTCGGGCACCTCGCCCGACGGCACCCTGGTCGAGTACGTCGAGCTGCCGCGCGACGTGCACCCGTTCTACATCGCCACGCAGGCACACCCGGAGCTGCGCTCGCGTCCGACGAACGCGCACCCGCTGTTCGCCGGGCTGGTGGACGCGGCGATCGCGCGCCACGAGGCGTCCAGCCTGTTCGACCCGGCCGAGGAGTCGGCGGAGGTCGTCGCGTAACGCGCGTCGTCGCGGACGGGAGGCGCGGTGCCGGCTGGCACCGCGCCTCCCGTCCGTCCCGGGGAGGGCTGACGGAGCCGCGTGCCAGGATGGGCTGGTGACTGCCGCTGACGCACCGATCGCCGACGAACACGCCTCGTACGAGGTCACCGACTCCACCGTCGTGTACGAGGGTGCCGTCTGGGACGTCCGCCGTGACCACGTCGACTACGACGGGCACGACATGGTCCGCGAGTACATCGACCACACGGGCGCCGTCGCCGTCTTCGCGGAGGACGACGAGGGCCGCGTGCTCGTCATCCAGCAGTACCGCCACCCCGTGCAGCTGCGCGACTGGGAGCTGCCGGCCGGGCTCCTCGACCACGAGGGCGAGGACCACCTCACCGCCGCGCAGCGGGAGCTCGGGGAAGAGGCCGACCTCGAGGCGGACCACTGGGAGCCCCTCGTCCGGTACAACACCTCGTCGGGCGGCAGCGACGAGTTCATCCAGGTCTACCGAGCCCGTGGGGTCCGTGCGACGGCGTCCGCGTTCGAGCGTGAGGCCGAGGAGGCGGACATCGTGACCCGATGGGTGCCGCGGGCGGAGCTCGTCGAGGGGATCCTCGCGGGCCGCCTGCAGAACTCGGCGCTCGTCGTCGCCACCCTCGCGGTCGATGCGATCGAGCGCGGCGCGGTCGAGCGGGGCGCGGTCGAGCGGGGCGCGGTCGAGCGGGACGCGACGGCGTGACGGCCGACAGCGGGCTCGGTGCCCTGCTGCGGGACGGGCTCTGGACGCACGAGCCCGTCGCCGTCGAAACCGTCGTCGATCGTGCCGCCCTGCTCGTGACCGCGGAGGAGGGCAGCGATGCCTGGCGGACGACCTCGTACGGGTTCGTCCACGACTCGGAGCACGCGCTCCTCCGACCCACCGACGGCGCGTTCGCCGTGGAGGTCTCGTTCGTCCTCGACTTCGCGGAGCAGTTCGACCAGGCCGGCGTGTTCCTGCGGGTCGACGAGCACGAGTGGGTCAAGGCGGGGGTGGAGTTCTCCGACGGGCTGCCGCAGGTCGGGGCCGTCGTGACGCACGGGACGTCCGACTGGTCCGTCGCGCCCGTGCCGTCCTGGACCGGGCGGGTCGTGACGGTGCGCGCGAGCCGCTCCGGTGACGCCGTGACGGTCCGGGCCTGGGCCGTTGGCGAGGAGCTCCGGCTGGTGCGGGTCGCGCACCTCGACCCGGACGCCGTCGTGTCGGCCGGCCTGTTCTGCGCCGCACCCACCCGGGCCGGGCTTGCGGTGACCTTCACCGCCTGCCGGTTCGGTGAGCCGGACGCCGGGCTGCACTGACGACGTCCGCGGGGCGGTGCCGCACTAGTTTTGTGGAGTGATCCCGCTCGACCGTGCCACCGACACCTACCTGCGGCACGTCGCCGTCGAGCGGGGACTGTCGCAGCACACGGTGGCGGCCTACCGGCGGGACCTGGCGGTCTTCGCGGAGTGGCTCGCCTCGACGCCGGCGGTCGACTCCGCGGGCGCGGACCGGGCCGGGGGAGCGGAGGCGCTGACGGACGTCGCACGCCTCGCCCGCGCGGACGTCGCCGGGTTCGTCACGCACCTGACCTCGCGACCGGAGCAACCGCTCGCGCCCCGGTCGGTCGCCCGGATGCTCAGCTCGGTGCGGTCCTTCACCGCGTTCGCGGCCGCCGAGGGCTGGCTGCCGCTCGACCCCGCCACGGCCGTCCGGCCACCGAAGGCGCCGTCACGGCTGCCGAAGGCGATCTCGGTGCACGACATGGAGCGACTGCTCGGCGCCGCGGGTTCGGCGGACGACGACCCCGTGCAGCTGCGGGACCGGGCGCTCCTCGAGCTGCTCTACGCCACGGGCGCGCGCATCTCCGAGGCGGTCGGGTTGTCGGTGGACGACGTCGCGACGCTGTCCGACCCCGAGGACGACGAGGGCGACGGGCTCGCGGTCGTGAAGGTCACCGGCAAGGGGAACAAGCAGCGCATCGTGCCGCTCGGCAGCTTCGCGCGGGCCGCGGTCGACGCCTACCTCGTCCGGGCCCGGCCGGTGTTCGCGGCGCGTGGGCCGTCGACCCCGGCGCTGTTCCTCGGCGCTCGGGGCGCACGGCTGTCGCGGCAGAGCGCCTGGCTCGTGATCCAGGCGGCGGCGGAGCGGGCCGGACTGGCGGCGCACGTGTCCCCGCACACGTTCCGGCACTCGTTCGCGACGCACCTGCTCGAGGGCGGCGCGGACGTGCGCGTCGTGCAGGAGCTGCTCGGGCACGCGAGCGTCGCGACGACGCAGATCTACACGCTCGTCACGGCCGACATGCTGCGGGACGTGTACCAGACGGCGCACCCGCGGGCGCGGCGGTAGCGCTGCGCCCGGGCGGGGCCGGGGCCGGGCGGCCGGGGCCGGAGCCGGAGGCGGGGCCGGGGTGACGTGCGGCGCGACGTGCTCGGGCACAACCGGAAGCACGTCGCGCCATGAAGAACCGTGGCGCGACGTGCTTCCCGTGGTGCGGCGCGCCGAGCGCCGCGGGCGCGGCGGTAGCGCTGCGGCCGGCCTGCCGGCCTGCCGGCCGGCCTGCCGGGCGGCCGACCGGGGCCGGAGGCGGGGCCGGGGTGACGTGCGGCGCGACGTGCTCGGGCACAACCGGAAGCACGTCGCGCCATGGAGAACCCTGGCGCGACGTGCTTCCCGTGGTGCGGCGCGCGGCGCGCCGAGCGCCGAGCGCCGAGCGCGCGAGCGCCGCGGGCGCGGCGGTAGCGCTGCGCCCGCAGCGCTCAGAACAGGTGGAACTGCGCGGATGCAGCGACCACGCCCGTGGCGACCGCGACCACGAGGGCGCTCGCCGCGGCGCTCCGCCACAGCGCCCGCCAGCCGCCGGTCGCGCCGGGACGCACGATCGCGAGGACGCCCGTGACGACGGCCAGCGTGCTCGCGATGCCGACCGGGTTCCAGACGATCGACACGACCGCGAGCAGGACCGCCACGAGTGCCGCCGCCCCGACCCGCTGCACGGACCCGCCGGACGCCCAGGACCCGGTGCGCACCGCTGCGCCCTCGACGGAGAACGACGGCCCGACCGGTGCGACGACGACCGGTGCGACGGGCTCCTGCCGTGCCGGGAGCACACGCGTCGCCCCGCCCCACGCGTGGCCGTCCCACCACCGGAGGCGGTGGGCGTCCTGGGGGTCCGGGAACCAGCCGGCGGCCGGCAGCGTCACGGGGTGCTCCTCGCGGGTGCGGTGGATGGTGCACCTCGACGCTACGCAGCCGGGAGGCACGGCCACAGTCCCACAGCGGGTGTCGGCAACAAGGGGGACCGGTCGCACCTGCGCTACGGTCGTGCGGTGATCACCGCCGACGCCGAGACCCTGTCCGCCTTCTGGGCCGCCCGCCGCGACGAGGCACCGGAGCTGCCCGAGGCCGTGCCGGAGGCGTGGGCGTTCGGCGCGACGCCCGACCACGCGGACGGTCTGCTCGACCTGGTGCTCCGCGGGATCAAGGACGGCACGGCGTCGTCGATGTGGGACTACGAGGCGACGGGCGACCCGCTGCCCGAGGTCGGCGAGCTCAGCGTCATCCTCGACGGGAGGGGTGACCCCCGAGCCGTGATCGAGACGACGGACCTGCGGGTCGTCCCGTTCGACCAGGTCGGCGAGGAGCACGCCCGCGCCGAGGGCGAGGGGGACCGCACCCTCGCGCACTGGCGTGCGGTGCACGAGCGCTACTGGCGTGAGCACTCCGAGAACCCGCGCGGGTACGAACCGGACATGCCGGTGCTGTGCGAGCGCTTCCGCCTGCTCTGGCCGGAAGCGCCCGCCGGGGCGTGAGCCGGACGACCCGACCTACGCGGGGACGGTCGCGGCGTCGACCTCGTCCATGACGGCCTTCGTGGCTGCGAGCAGGCGGGCGTTGAAGTCCACGCCGAGCTGGTTCGGCACGGTTCGCGGAAGTTCGATCGCGTTTAGATTGAAGTCGCTTCGCTCGCCGGAGAAATCATCCCGTCTTCGATGCCTACCTCACCGTTCGACATACGAGGCAATTCGGCGAAGCCAAGTCCGGATGTCGTCTTCCGCATCCACGGCGCTAAGCCTCGCGGGCGTCATCCGCTCCACTGCGTCGGTGTTGAGCCAGGATTTGGCGCTGTTCGCCTTGCTCTTCTGGGAACCTCGGTCGAGAGCGTCCCACATTGCTTCGTCAGCGGTTTCGAGGAAGATGGATTTCGCACACGCTTTCGGAACGGACTCCCATTGGCCCACAGGATCGATGTTTAGAGCAGGCCGAGCCTCTCGAACGGCATCGAGGTGCAGATAGTTCTCGAGTTCCTTACGCGAGGTGTGAACGGCTTCAACCTTCGGCATTTCGTTGTGCTGATCAGCCACATCCTTGTAGTGCGGATTTGCCGGCGGAGCGTAGTCGCGGTCGAAGATATGGAACTCGTGAACACCAAGCCCTTGTAGTCGAGACACCCAGAGGGCGCCATTAGTGCCACCGGCCGGCACGAAGATGACGCGCCCCTCTTCCTCCCACAGTTCCAGGTTCGGAATGTCGGCCTCTGTTTGCGACAGAATTCGAGAAATGATTCGGAGAAAATTGATGTCATGTTTCCCTTCCACGCCGACGAAAGCACCAACCCCATGATCCGGCAAGATTCCTAAGGCTTCCGTGACCTTTCGCATCGTTGCGACGCCACTTTCGGCAATCGTACGCTCGCCTTCGGCGCTCACCTCGATGAAGCGGAGCGACTCCTGCGAGACAAGACGACCGAGCGTAGGAGTGTGAGTAGTGAGAAGGACTTGGAAGCCCTGGCGCTCGGATATGTCGCGGATGGCGTTGAGTAGAGCTCTCTGCATATCCGGGTGCTGCCCGGTTTCCGGCTCCTCGATCGCGTAGATGATGTTGGAGCCCGCACTCTTGAGTTCGGCAGTCGCCTGCAGGAAGCCCAGCAGCACGGTGCGGCGCACGCCGCTTCCGCGCTTATTCAGCGGCACACCATTCACTCCATGCAAGGTGACCTTGAATACCGACTCCCATTTCAACTCATCGTTTATTCGCGCGTTCAAACCATTCGCGATTGAAGGTGACATTGAAGTGATCCGCTCGACCGTTGCATCGATCAGCTTGTGGAGCTCTTCAGTCACGGTCGAAGCAATTGCGTCAAGAGCGTCGCGCTGGGAGGCGACGGCCACCTCAACCGCCGCTTTCATGGGATCTTGCGCTTCTGCATCCTGATCGGTGCTCGGCCTATCCGCCCCGAAGAGAAAAAAGGAGGGCAACGCGGATTCGATCTTTGACCAGATGATCTTCGTTCCCTCTTCGCTTACGGGCAAGGCCCGCTCCTCAAGGTTGAGTTCACCCACCGCAACGCGGATTGCCTCTCTAAGTTCGGCGCTGACGGTTTGATTCACTCCTTCGAGCGATGCACCAACTGCCACAGCTCGTTTCCTGAGGTCTGCTATCTTCAAAGACAGCAGGTCTGACGCACCATCGTTGGTCGGATGATTCGCTCGAAGGAAGACCTTCTTTGAGGGCGACTTCAGGGTGCCGTTGTAAACATGGACAATCTCAAGGCGCTGGTCAGCGTTGAGGAGGTGCTCCTTTGCGAGAGTTGTCTCGTTCGTTGCGTCGAGTACCAGCGAGTCAGGCAGGGAATCGAATTCGCAGGTAATTGTCATTGCTTCCGGGTCACCCCCTTTGGATGCATCATCACGATCCGCTTTCGAGCGCCCAAAGAATATTGCCAACGCGTCCAGTACCGAAGATTTGCCAGCATCATTGCGGCCCATTAGCGCGGTGAAGTCGCCAACATCGATGGTGATCCCCTGCTGGTAACAGCGGAAGTTCTTGAGTTTCACTCGTGCAAGATGCATAGGCCCGATCCTGCACGAGCCAGGCGGATGCCGCAAGCCCCGAAAATGGCGAGGGGCTTCTCGCAATCGAATGGTAACGCTCGAGAGCGACTTCAGCTCGCGTCGAGCTGCTGGTAGAGCCGATTCACGAGGGCATCCACGCGGAGAGAACGCGCAAGGAGCGAACTCGGACGGCCGAGGCCGAGCCGAGCGTTCGCGTCGAAGAGAGCACGAAACGCCATAGCGGCAGTCCCGTGAGTTCGCTGTACTCCAACCCTCACCGCTTCCTTGAGCCGCCGCAACAGGTCTGGCGTGAGTAGGGCTGGATCATAGGATGCGCTCAACAGCATTCCGGCGTACTTGCCCATCTCAATATCCGCCAAGTTGTGCGTGCTGATGTCTTCTGGAAGCAGGCTTTCCCACCCTTCGAAGGACTCGACCACGAGTTCGCGAAGATTGAACGCGCCCATGGAGACGCGCTGGAGCAGATGGTCCGATCCAGGCGTGACCTCCCACTCCCAGCCGATGGAAACGGCGTCCTCCAGGCTCCCGTACTCATCGCGTAGGTCGTTCCCCGTGATCCACCGCAGCAGCCGGATCCGCTTGTTGGCCTCATCGAACGCTTCGTCGGCTGCGGCGAAGTCTTTCGCCAGGGCAGCAGTCCGGAAGGCTCGCGCGTAGCTCTCGAACGCTGCAGCGGCGTGGGTGAACACCGCACCCTCCTCCTGCCCCATCGAAGCCAGTCGACCGAACTGCGCGTAGAGCTGAGCATCGCGGTCAAGCGAGTCAGCGGCGAACCGGTATCGGACGGCCTTCAGTTCCTCGAAGCGCTCTCTGCGCTCCCGAACGAGAGTCGAGTCCGCGAGAACGACCGCGAACTCGGATGCTGCCTCTACCTGACCGTAGGGGTCCATCGCGAAGAGCGCGACGGCCGCCTGGTCCGCATACTGCACGGCCTCTCGCGTGTACCCGCCGGTCGAGTAGAACACCGAGATGCGGTACTCATGCGCCGCACCGCGAAGCCTCTGGATGTCCGGGCGACCGATCGAACTCGCGTAGAACTTGACCTGGGCTGCGGCTTCGCTGCTTTCCACATCGATACCGCCGTCAGCGCCGGACTGTGTCTTCTGAGCGTCGACGAAGCCGAGCGCCTTCATGTGCTCGACCGCGGCGAGTTCGGCAGCCTGCCAGTCGAGCAGGAAGGTGAGAGAAGGTTCGGTATCGCTCATGCGATCACTGTACTGAGCGTTCAGCCGACGCTCGCCAACGACGCGGGTCTGGTACTCCGGGACCTCTAGCCCTCCTCTAGGGGAACTGACGATGCGCGCCGAGCAGGGGCCTGCAGCGATTTCAGCCCGTTCTAGTGGGTCCTCGTCAGTCTGCGTATTGCGACAAGGAGCGTTCAGCTACGCGAGGACTGTGGAGTCGACCTCGCGCATGATCGCCACGGCTGCTGCGAGCATTTGTACACAAAAATCGACACCCAATTGGTTCGGCACGGTGACGAGCACGGTGTCGGCAGCCCGGACCGCGGCGTCGGCGGCGAGTTCGGCCACGAGCTGCTCCGGCTCCCCGATGTAGGAGCGACCGAAGCGGGCGAGCCCGCCGTCGAGGTGCCCGACCTGGTCCTGCCCCTCGACCTGTGCCCGCACGCCGAAGTAGTGCCGCGACTCGTCGTCGGTGATCGGGATGATGCTGCGCGACACCGAGACCCGGGGCGTCCGCTCCCAGCCCATCTCGCGCCACGTCGTCCGGAAGCGCTCGATCTGCTCGGCCTGCAGCTGGTCGAACGGTACGCCGGTGTCCTCGGTGAGCAGGGTCGACGACATGAGGTTCATGCCCCGCTCGGCCGTCCACTCGGCGGTCGCGCGGGTCCCGGCACCCCACCAGATCCGGTCGGGCAGCGTGTCCGACAGCGGGGACACCGACAGCGACCCGGCCGACCCGGTCATCTGCGGGTTCGCGTGTGCCATCGGCTCGCCGGCGATCGCACGACGGAACACGTCGGTGTGGGAGCGCGCCATGTCGCCGCCGTTGGTGTCGTGCGCCTCGGGCACGTAGCCGAACTGCTGGTACCCGGCGAGGGCGGTCTCGGGTGACCCCCGCGAGACACCGAGCTGCAGTCGGCCTCCCGAGATGAGGTCGGTGGCCGCGGCTTCCTCGGCCATGTAGAGCGGGTTCTCTCTGTTCACTAATTGAGCTGGACAGGACGCGGATCGGCGGGGGTGCCCCCGGGAACGACAAAAGCCCCCGGCCGGTGAGGGCCAGGGGCTTCGTCAAGGGGTAGAGGGTGGTCAGTCTTCGAGGAGCTCGACGTGCGCGCCGAGCTTCGCGCGGAGGGTGTCGAGCGAGTCGGCCCGGATCACGAGCCGGGAGACGGCCGCCGTCGCCCGGGTCTCGCGGGGCTGCTCGCCGCGCGGGTAGCCGGAGGTCGGCGGCGGGGTCCTGGTGATCTTCGTCACCTCGACGGTCGCCGTGAAGTGCGCGGCGGTCACGCGGTCACCTCCGGTCGGTAGTCGCGGACCTTGTCCGTCGCCCGGGCGACGGTCTCGGGGTCGGCGTCGCCTTCCCAGTGACCGGCGGCACCCTTCAGCGCCTCGATCGCGGCGTCCCGGTCTCCGTCGCCGAAGTCGCCGAGGCCGGTCACGCTCTCGCCGTAGTAGTTGCACGAGCAACCCGAATCGGAGTACCACCGGAAGCGGACCGCGGCCGGGTCGTAGAAGACCTCGGTCGCGGCCCACGAGTATCCGCCGCTGCTGACGTAGGCGACGGAGACGAGGCCGTGCTCGCGAGCGATTTCGTCGACGGTGCTCACGCGGCGCGCTTCGAGTGCTCGCCGATCAGGGAGGTGATCGAGTGGGCGCGAGCTGCCTCGGCGTGGATCGCGGTCAGCGCGTCGACGACGTTCCCGAGGACCTCCTCGGGGCGGTTCGGGTTGACCGCGACGACGAGGCGGCCGACACGGTCGGAGCCGAAGCGCTTCCGGCGCACGCGGAGCTCGACGGCGAGGTTCTGCTCTTCGGTGTGAGCGATGCGGTAGAAGTGCGGCTCGACGACCTCCGGGGCTCCGGCGGCGACGAGACGGTCCATGGTGTTTGTGTTGTCCATGCCAGAGAAGGGGGCCGGGGCGGGCGAAGCTGCTCAGAAAAGCACGAAGGCCGCCCGTCTCCGTTCGGGTCGGAGAGGGACGGCCTTCGTTCTGCCTCGCGGGAGTTGCCTCACGCGAGGAGTCTTTAGGGGTCGCGGCGGGTGCGGCGCGAGACCTGCACGCCCGCGAGGAAGAGGCCGAAGCCGAGGAGGACGAGCGCGACGATCTGGTCGCCGCCGATCGTGAGCGAGAGGTGCTGGAGCTGTTCCACGGGAGGTGTCCTTTCAGAGGAGGGAAGGGGAGGCGGCCCGAGGGCCGGGCGGCGCTAGGCCGCCTCGACCATCTGCTCGCTGTGGCACGGGCAGGTCGGCGCGCCGAACTCGTCGAGCCACTTCCGGGTCATGCGGACGACGTACCCCGCGCCCGAGACGCATTCGACCTTCAGCATTCGCGTGCCCTGCTTTTTCGGACCCTCGGCCCCGTCCACGTTCGCGAGCGCCGCGTGCGGGTACGGGCCGAGCTCGGCAGCGATCGCGACGAGCTTCGCCTTCAGCTCGTCACCGGCGACCGTGGCGGTCATCTTGCCCGTGAGGCCGAGGCCCTTCGCGATCTTCGCAAAGCGGCCCTTGTGGCCCGAGGTGCAGTCGTCGACCGCGTGCACGAGCTCGTGAGCGAGGACGTCGAGGACGCGGTCCGCCTCGACGAGCACGGGCGAAATGAAGAGCTGCGCGACCTTGTCCGACGAAGCCGCCGAGCTCCAGCACTGGCCGATAACGGCGTTCTTCGCGCCGCGGCCCCCGGGCCAGCCGACGGAGACGCGGATCGCGGGGACCGTCTCGCCGAGCTCGGCGAAGAGCGGCGTCAGCTTCGCGACGGCGGCGACGAGCCACTCCTCACGGGTGGAGAAGCGGGCGGCGGGGGCGGTCTTCGCGGTCATGGTCTGTCCTTCAGTAGGTCCGGCGGGGTGTGTAAACAACAATACTCACGTGAGGCACCTCACGCAACAAGAATCTGGCGGGAACAAGAATTGGAACTAGGAAGAGCCCCCGGCCGTAGCCGAGGGCTCTTCTATCGGGAGACGCCTCACGCGACGCCCAGTGCCGAACGCATCTTGTCGAGCGCGCGCGTGCGGGTGCGCCGAGCGGTCGACAGGCTCATGCCGAGCTCTACGGCGACCTCGTCGTGCGTGAGCGGGTCGCGGTCGTCGAAGCCGTACGCGAGGCGGCAGACGCTCGTTTCGGTCTCGTCGACCGCGCGGAAGGCGGCGGCGACGAGCATCGCGTCCTCGACGTCGGCGATTGCGTCCGTGTCGGCGTAGTGGAAGCCGGTAGCGCCCGCCTCCCACGCCTGGCCCTCGCCCTCGCCGTCGACACCCGCGAGGGCGTCGTAGCTCAGGCCGTCACGGAGCGCCGAGCGGATCGCGCGGAACGTCTCCACGAGCATTTCCCGCTGAGGGGCGAGCGCCTCGGCCGCGACCATGTCGCCCCCGGCCTCGCGGACGATGCCGAAGAACCGGGTCAGCGTGCGCGACTGGATCGAGAGCGACGACGCGGGGGCCGAGCCGGTCGCTTTCACGGCGTCGGCGACGTACCCGCCGAGGACCGCCCCCAGCCGGACGTGCGCCTCGGGGTCGAAGGCGTGCACGGCCTCCATGACGCCGAGGAGCGCCGCGCCGCGAAGGTCGTCGAGCGCGTGCGGGTCCATGCCGTCGGTCGAGCGTGCGCCGCCGGAGTGACGGTGCACGCCGACGAGCTTCCGGATGATCGGGGCGTAGGCGAGGAGGAGCTTCTCCAGCGCCGCCTGGTCGCCGTGCGCCGCGAGGGCGATTGCCTGGCGCTCGTCGGCGGCGTCGGTGATCTGCGCGAACGCACCCGTCTCGAAGATCGCGGCGAGGGTGCTGTTGAGGTTCGTCATTTTGGTTCTCCCGGTAGATGCCTCACGTGACGAGGCGGGGTTCGGACATGGCGCTGCCAGGGGGCTCGGGGTGGCCCTGTTGCTACCCCGTGTAAACGCGGGGGCGACTCTCTCACGTGAGGCAACCGCCCACAAATGACACGCCGCTCACTTCGTAACGTGAATGGGGGTCAGATTGGTGCGGACACCGGATCGCTCCCGTAGTAGGCCGCGACCGCGCCGTCGACCTGCTCGGTCATGCGCCGGAGCGCCCGCGAGTTGAGCCCGAGCGCGTAGTGCGCGCGGCCGACGGCGGAGCGGACGTCGAGGCGGCGGGCGTCGGAGACGGTCTGGAAGGTGGGGTCCCCGTGCCCGCCCGAGGCGCGCTCCGTGGTGTCGTCCGCGGGCTTCGGGATCGGGGCGGGCTTCCACTGGACGGCCTCGGCAGCCTCCAGCGATCGGGCGAGCTCGGTCGCGGCGTCGAGGAGCTCGCGGAGCGGGTTCGGGGTCATGGGTGGTCCTTCGGGATCAGGGGAGCGCCGCCCGTGTGGACGGCGCTCCCGGGGAGGGGGTCAGACGTTCGCGCCGGTGCCGAGCGGGTGCTCGACTCCTCGCATGTGCGGGTGGGGCTGCGCGTTCTCGCACGCGCCGCTCTTGCCCGTCTTGCAGCCGTAGGCCGAGCCCCACGAGGGGCCGGTCACGTCGCCAGTCGACGAGAGCGGGACGCCGTAGAAGTCGCCGGACATGACGCGGCCGATCTCCGCCGCGATCTCGTCGGCCTCGCGCTCGGGTGCCGAGGCGAGGATTTCGTCGTGGATCGGGAGGAGGAGGTAGTCGCCGAGGCCCGCGTCGAAGAGGTCGACGATCGCCTGCGCGAGGACGTCGCGCGCGGTGCTCTGGACGACGTAGTTCGTCGCCGCGTAGAGCCGGTCACGGTCGAGCGGGAGGTGCCGCCCGGAGACCGTGACGACCTCCTTCTTGCCGTACTCGGCCCGGCGCTGGAGCCGCGAGCTGTATTTCTTGATCTCGGGGTACACCCGGTCGTACTCGGCGACGGCGCGCTTCACGGCTTCGAGCTCCGCGCCGGTCTGGCGGGCGAGGGTCTTCGCCCCGCCGCCGTAGACCTTCCCGAAGCCGACGCCCTTCATCAGCTTGCGGTGGAACTTGGTGTAGTCCGGGCCGTAGACGAGCGTCGCGGTGAAGCCGTGGAGGTCCTGCCCGGTGGTGATCGCCTCCTTCATGCCCTTGACGTCTGCGAGAGCCGCGAGCACCCGGAGCTCGATTTGGTCGTAGTCGCTCGCGATCATCACGTGCCCGGGGTCCGCGATCACCGACCGTCGGATTCGCCAGTCCGACGAGGGGAGCTGTTGCAGCGGGGGCCGCGACACCGACATGCGAGCGGTTCGCGCCTGGAGCCCGCCGATCATCGGGTGAATGCGGTCGCGTTCGTCTCGGCGATCGAGGAACGCTTGCCCGTAGGTGCCGCCCCAGTTGGCGGCCCGCTTCGCTCGCATGACGGCGTCGGCGAGCGGGTTCGGCGTCCGGGCCTCGATCCGCTCCCAGCCGTTGTCGAGGTCGGCGAGCGGGAGGAGGACCGCCTTGTCGACCTGGAGAGCGCCGGAGTCCGTTGTCTCGGTCAGGGTCTCGCCCATGGCGACGAGCGCCTCGGAGACCTGCGCCGTCGAGTTGACGTTCTCGACGCCGTAGCGCTTCGCGACGCCGCGGTAGTGCTCGGCAGTGTCGGCGAGCTCGGGGAGGAGCTGGTGCTCGATGTAGTCGACGTCCAGGAGCATCCCGCGCCGCTGCATGATCGCCAGGAGCGACTGGAGGTGGTGCTCGAACTTCGACAGGTGCGAGAGCCCGAGGTCCTTCACGAGCGGCGCGAGCTCGTAGAAGAGCCGCGTCGCGAGGATGACGTCCAGGCCCGCGTACCGGACATAGGTCGGCTCGTCGATCGGGATACCCGCCCAGCCTGTCTCCTTCGTGAAGCCGAGGGAGCGGAAGACCGCCGTCAGACCCTCCTGCGTGTCCGGCGCGGAGTCGTCCACGTAGATCGCGGAGAGCGGCTTCAGGGACAGGCCCGCGCCGCCCTCGTGCGGCTGCCGGGGGTCGAGGAGGTGGGCGAGGATGCGGGTATCGATCACGCGGTCCGCGAGCTCCTCGATCGTCACGCCGAGGTGGCGGTCGAGGACCTGGAGGTCGAAGGCCGCGTTATGCACGACGAAGCTGCGGTTTTGGCGGAGGGCCTTCTCGATCGCGCCGCGGAAGCGGTCCGTCTGGAGGACCCATGCCTCCCGGCCGTTGCCGATCTGCACGAGGCGGCAGGCGTAGCCCGCGGAGTAAATGTCGAGGCCGGTCGTCTCGGTGTCGAGGCCGAGCACCTTGTCGCCCTGCGCGAGGAACGAGTCGAAGCCCGCGAGGTCCTGGCGGCTCTCCGGGAAGTAGATCGTGCACTCGTCGCCCGCGACGGTGTGGCGGAAGGTCAGCACGGGAGTCCTTTCGGGTCGTGTAAACGGGAGAGCCCCGCCCGGGCTCGAGTCCGGGCGGGGCAGGGGGTCACCGGCGGGCGCTGGCGATCAGGCGGGCAACGTCCACCGCGGCGCGGACCGCGGCACGGTCGCCGCCGAGCCCCTCGACGACGTCCTCCAGGTCCTCGACGTCGACCACCGGCCGGTCGCCGGTCGTGAGCTCGACGAGACAGGACGGGGAGAGGTCGTCGACCGCGGGCCGTCGGTCACCGGCGGAGGAGGGCTTCAGCACCCGGCCGGAGAGGTCACCGTCGGCGTCCGGGCGTGTGGTCGCCTCGACGACGAAGAGGTCTCCCGGGTCGGCCGCGACGCGGTAGTGCCGCGTGCCGTGGAGCGTGTAGAACGGCGCGGGGCCGACGCGGTAGACGCGGGCGGTCACTTCGCGACCTCGACGAGGAGCTTCGCGAGCTCGATCAGGGCGTCCGTGGCGGACTTGCCCTCGACGGCGTCGCGGTGCGCGGCGGCCTTGCGGATCGCGTCCTCGAAGGCGAGCTCCGAGCGGGCGGCCGTCTCGGTGAGCTCGACGCCCTCGGGGAGAAGCGTCAGGTGCTTCGGGGCGATCACGTTGTAGTCGCTGCCGTCGAGCACCTCGACGCGCACGTTGTCGGTGCTGAGTCCGCGGACGCGGCCGACGACACCCGCGAAGATCGGATCAACCCACCCGTCGAGCGAGGTACGCGGTGCCTCGTCGACGAGGACGAGGCGACCCGTCGGGAACGCCGCCGCCGACGCGGTCGGCGGCGGGGAGGTCGCCGTGACGCGAGTCAGGCAGTCCGTCAGCGCTCGGGTCCGGGAGCCGTCGGGCCAGCGGACGGAGGTGCGGCTCTCGCCAGGCGCTTCGAGGAGGGTCACGGTCTGGCCGTCACGCTCGGTCGTGCCGTGCTTCGACCGGAACACCGCCCGATCGCCGCTGGAAAGCGGCTCCGGGATCGGCGTCAGCGAAGAGGTCAGGACGAAGGCGCTGAGGCCCCCGGTTGCCGCCGTGCGGACCATCGTCTCGCGGTCGCTGTCGGAGATCAGCGTCCCGTCAGCACGGACCCAATGCGAGTCGACGTAGACCTCGCTGAGGCCCTGGAAGGCGGCCGGCCGGGTGCCGACGCGGTCGACTGCCGGGCCGGTGAGCTGGAACTTCGTGCGGGCCATGGGGGCTCCTCTGGTCATGCGCCCGTGGGCGCGTTTTGTCGGTCGAGGAGGAAGGGGGCCGAGGAGGGCGAAGCTGCTCAGAAATGCCGAAAGCCCCGCCGCTCGGGGAGAGCGACGGGGCTTCGGGTTAGATCAGGTCGTTGATATCGGCACCCTGGAGCGCCGGGGCCTCGGCGAGCTTCGGGGCGGCCGGTTCGTCGGCCTCGGGCGGCTCCGGCTGGTCGTGATCCGGGACCATGTCGGAGACCTTCGCCCGGCGGACGCCGTCGAAGGCAACGCCCTTGTTCGTCTTCCGCTTGACGAGCCCTCGCTCCTCCAGCGCGCCGAAGAACGTCCGGCGGGTCCACCGCTCGCGGGCGGGGAGGTTCTCCTCGTCCGCCCACTGGAGGTACTGCTCGAAGAGGACCTTTCCCTCGACGCGACCGGCGTCCGGGTCGAGGACGAAGACGCCGGGCAGGAAGCCCGCGAGGGCGTCCGAGGTCTCCCGGTACTCCTTCGTCGAGCCCGTGATGAGGTCCGGGTCCGCGAGGCCGTTCGCGAACCACTCGCGCGCCCCCTCGACAGCCCACGCGAGGATGCCCTCCGCCTCTCGGAGGAGGTCGTCGGAGAGCCGGTGGTCGCGCTCGTGCGGCTTGAAGTAGCGCTCCCACGGGATCAGCTTCACGCGCCGCCAGAGGCCCTCGTCCTGGCCCTTGAAGGAAGGGCGGAAGTTGGTCGCCAGCATGAGGAGGAACGTCGGGCGGAACTCGAAGAACTCCTTACGCATGAAGCGGGCGGAGATCAGGTCTCGGCCGGTAACGCGCTTCAGCACGGCCTCCGCCATGGGGCGGCCCTGCTCGCCCTCGGCGGCCATGACGTAGCGCGCGCCCTTCAGCGCCGCGAGGTCGTTCGGGATGCCGCCCGAGCCCCGGTCCTCGAAGGTCGAGAAGGGCGTCGTCACGGTCTGCTCCCGGAAGACCTCCGTCAGCGTGTCCGTGAAGACGCTCTTTCCGTTCGCGCCGGTGCCGTAGAGCACGGCGAAGCACTGCTCGGCGGTGTGTCCGGTCAGGCCGTAGCCGACGAGGCGCTTCATGTAGGCCGGGAGCTCGTCGTGTTTCGGGAATACCTCGCGGAGGAACGCCTCCCAGCGCGGGGCGCGGGCCTCGGGCCGGTAAGCGTGCTCCACCCGGCGGGTGAGGAGGAGCTTCGGGTCGTGCGGGCCGAGCACGCCGGTCCGGAGGTTGACGACGCCGTTCCGCACGGCGAGGAGGTCCGGGTGCTTGTCGAAGTCCTCGATCGAGGCCGGGACGCCCTGCACGGCCTGGAGCTCGCGGAGGATCGCATTCAGGCCCAGCGAGGTCTGCACGTGCGCGGCGTACTTGTTCATGCGGGCGGCCCGCTTCTTGTCGGAGTCGCCCGCGCCGTCCTTCGCCGCCTCGATCGAGGCCGTCCGGGCGAGGTCGCGCACGAGGTCGGCGACGGCCTGCGCGTGCGTGCGGACCGCCTGCCGGTTGTCGACGCGCCAGACGCCGTTGTCGAGGAGGAAGAATCCCGCCTCCTCGGAGTACCGGACGCCGGAGCCGATGCTCTCGATGTAGTCGCGGAGGTAGCGAGCTCCGCCGAGGTCGCTCAGGGAGTAGGTGTCCTCGTCCCATGCGAGGAGCGCTGCGCCTCGTGACGAGACCGGCTCCGCGGCGGAGATCGCCCGGATGACTTCGCGGGCGAAGGTGTCGGGTCCGCGCTTCAGCCAGTCCGACAGGTCGAGGCCGTCGGGGACACGGAGCACCTTCACACGGACGTCGCGCTCGGCGAGGCCCTCGGCGAGCGTCGCGGAGAAGCGTCGGCCCGCGGGGTCGCCGTCTCCGGCGATGATCGCCTCGCGGTCGCCGATCATGCCCGCGATCTCCTCGACGATCGCGGCGTTGCCAGCGTGCGAGGCCCCGGCAACTCCGATTGTGTCGTAGCCGAGAGCTGCACCGGTCAGAGCATCGCCGGGGCCTTCGCAGACGAGGACCTCGTCCCACCCGGAGGAGCCGTGGAAGTAGCCGAGCTTCGACCACGAGCCGCCCTCGGGACTCTTCGGGCCGAGCCACCGCACCGCCGCGTCCTGCACGAGCGAGCGAGCCTGGAAGCCGCGGGCGACGCCGTCGACGTCGCGGAAGGGCACGACGAGGCGCGGGCCGCCGCCGAGGTCCTCGGTGTAGCCGATGCCGAGGCGCACGAGGTCGTCGTCGGAGAGCCCGAAGCGGTACGCCGCGTACTCACGTGCGGGAGCCGCGACGTCGTCGAGGATCGTCGAGGCGTAGCCGTCGAGGCGCATCGCGAGCGAGGCCACGGCGGCCGGGCTGGCGGGCTTCGACGTCGAGCTCGCGCGGTGAGCGGGGGTCGCGTCCCCGGCCGTCATCGTCGCCAGGTCGCGCATGGTCATGTCGAGGGAGTCGAGGACCTTCGTCGTCGAGCACCCGGCGCGGCACCGGAGGAGCACCTTCCCTTGGTCGCTCACGGCGAGCCGGAGACTCTGCTGCGAGTCGTCGTGCGCGGGGCAGTGCACGAGGTAGCCGTCGGGGGTGGTCTCGACGTCGCCGAGGCGGCCGAGGAGATCGGAGAGGGTGTGCGGGGTCGCCACGGGCGGGGCCTCCAGAGGTCGGGGAATTGATCTGGAGGTGAAGGGGGCCGGGGGGAGCTGCGCTGCTCAGTTGACCCCCTCTTCGGGGGCCTATTCGAACGTGTGTTCGATAACGTCGGTCGATCTGTGTAGCCTCGAAGAGTTCAACCTGTAGGGGTACAAATCGAACGGGGGCGGCGAACCACCGGCCCGCCGAAAGGAAGCATGTCGACGATCAACCCGAGTCCTGACCGCCGTACCGAGGAGCTCGCCGAGCACGACGAGACCTGGACTCTCGTGCCCGACGAGCTTTCCGATACGGGGTGGGTGGCAGTGTTCCCGGACGGCTCGTACTGCCGCTCCTGGGTCCCCGCCGGATCGCTCTAGCCGCTGACCTTCACGCCCTCGGCGTCCTGGTCCGACTCTCGAACGTGAGTCGTCCAGGCGTCGGGGGCGTTTTCACGTAGGAGCGTCTCCGCCCGCCGGAGCCGGAGGAGGAGCGCCGCGAACGTCGCGACCGTCGTCACGGCGTAGCCGAGCTCGGTCGGCTTCCGGACCCGCTTCACGAACGCAACGCCGAAGGGCTCGCCTGCGCGCTTTGCCTGAAGCTGCACGCCGTCGACCCCCTCGCGGAGTCCGTCGGCGAGATTCCGGTACGCCTTCGCCTGCCCGACGACCGGCGAGAGGCCGTGCAGGTCGCCGGTGTCGAGCGCGCCGGTCTGCGCCACGCGGCGCGGCTCCAGACCGTAGCGCCCGGCGAAGATCGTCGAGAGGCTCTTCACGAGAGCCGACTCCCAGGCCGTACCCTTGCGCTTCGCGGGGTTGCTCATTCGTCGGGCCTCTCCATCGTGAGCACGAAGGCTTCGGGCTCGACGGTGAGCGTCCAGCGCTCGCCCGTGACCCACCGGCGTCCTTGCATGTGCCCGAGGAGGAGCCGCTCGGCGACGCGCCGGTCGACAACCGGGTCGTGCCGGGAGGTGGACGCCTCGACGGCGCTCACGCGCGGCCCTTCAGCTTCGAGAGCTTGTCCGGCTGGAGGCCGCTCCAGGCGTCGACACGGCGACCCTCGAAGGTCAGCTCGACGACGGGCGACTGAGAGAAGCCCTCGGCCTTTAGGCGGTCGGTGACGGCCGGGTCCAGGTCCGCGCGGACCTCGGTGTACGGGACGCCGAGCTCGTCGAGCTTCCGCTTCGTGAAGCGGCAGGGCTGGCACACGGCGGTCGTGTAAACGGTGACGGTGACGGGATTCGTCATCGGTGGTCCTTTCGGTGTCAACCCACGGGGGTTGATTCGCGTGAGATCAACCCACGTGGGTTGAGACGACGAAGGCCCCCGCCTCGCGAGGAGACGGGGGCCTTCAGGTGGGGGTGGAGCGGATCGGCTACTCGGCGGCCGGAGCGGCACCCTTCAGGGTCAGGACCGGCTTGTTGTAGTTGACCTCCTGGCCCTTCATGGCACCGTTCTTGGCGATGAAGGACACCGGCTCGATCTTCAGCGTCGCGAGGATCGGACCCTCGTAGGCCGCGATCTCGTCGTCCATCTGGTCGCGGGCGAGGTCCTGAGCGAAGGACCACGAGCCGGTCTGGAACTTGAAGATCCCGAGGTCCGGCTCGGCGGCGAGGCGGAAGTAGACCTCGATCTGCGGCGAAGGGCCGAGACCGTCGCGACCCTTCGCCTTGCGCTCCGCGAAGGTGAGCTCGGCGTCCGGGTCCGGCGTACCGTCGGCGTACTTCTCGCCGTCGGAGTCGATCACGAGCTTGCCCTGTCGGCTCCACAGCACCATGCGCTGTCGGAGGGCCTTCGACGGGTCGAGGATGATCTCGACCTCCGAGCTGGCGGAGAAGACCTCGATCTTGTCCTCGCCCTTCGTCTCCCACTCCTGCGGCTCGTCGCCGCCGTAGAGGTCGAAGACCTTGTCCGCGACCTCCGGGTCGCCGGTCGTGATGCGCCACTCGTCGAGCGACGCGCCCTGGCCGTTGAGCTGGTGGCCCGAGCGGAAGCGGCCGACCACGTCGTCCGAGAAGCGCTGGCGGGGCTTCGGCTGGTTCTCCGGGTCGGTGCCGAAAATCTTCAGTGCCATGTGGTGTCTCTTTCTCTGCGTCGTGGCCCGGCGGTGAAGCCGGGCCGGTTGGGGACGCTGGAGAAGGGGGCCGGGAGGGGTGAAGCTGCTCAGAAACGACGAAGGCCCCCGCCTCGTGAGGAGACGGGGGCCAGGGCACGTCGTGCTAGAACAGGACGCCGATGCTGTCGAGCCAGTGCCACGCGATGTACGCGGCGTGGCCGAACTCGACCGCTGCGGTGAAGAGCGTCAAAATCTCCGCGACGCGCCGCGCGACATGCGCGACGTTGCGGAAATTGACGATCTGCGAGCGCGTGCGGACGCGCGCGGTGCTAGTGTGAACGGACGTACCGGGACTTGTCCCGGGAAAGAGTGCCTTCACGGCAGCTCCAATCTGTCGGTGCCACGCCCCAGCCCTCGACAAGTCGCGGCGGACACCGATCGGTAAGACAGAGCCCCGGCCCGAGTGGTCGGGGCTTCTGTGTTCACAGACTACATCTAGTGCCGGACAGCGGCACCGACCACTAGAGGAAGTGTTACAGCCGTGTAGTTCTCCACAGCCTGTGGAGCGTGCGGGGAGCGAGCCGAACACAGCTTCGATCCGCGCAGCCATGCGGAAGTGGCTTCTATCAGTCGAGGACGTCGTCCGCAACTTTCGCCCGAATCCACAGGTGTGGATAACGTCACCCTCGGCGTGTCGCGCGACCCGCAGGACGTGCTGGCGGTACCGTCCACGACGAAAGCCCCCGGCCGCCGGAGCGGTCGAGGGCTTTCAGGTCAGCGGGCGACGAGCTGCTCGCCCTCCTGCGTGATCGAGAAGGGCGGGGCCTGCCACGCGGCGACGTACAGCGAGACGAGCCGGTCGAGCACTCCCGGCGTGAGCATGTCGCCGCGCACGGTCACGTAGCGCGCGCTCACGCCGCCGCCTCGACCTCGCGCGGCGCGATGCCCGCCGGACGGCCGACGCGCGGCCCCGGCGTGCTTGTGCCCGTCGCCGAACGGAAGTGGTGCACGCCGAGGACGTCGGCGATCCGCTGCGAGCGGCGCGTCCCCATGAAGGGCAGGATCGCGCGCATGATCTCGGCGGCCTTCTCGCCGGAGACCTCGGAGTGCCACGTCGCCTTGGCCGGGGCCGGGTGCAGCGCGAGGCGGAACTCGGTCCCCATGAGGGACGCCGCCCGACCGACGACGTCGCGGTCGGTCATCGCGAGGCGGACGCGCGGGTACTTCCCGCGGTGCGCGTCGAAGCTGCCTTCGCCTTCGAGGAGACCGGCGAGCCACAGGAGCTCGTCACGTGTGATGCCGTTCACGAGGTCACCTCCGGCAGCGTCACGACGTACGCACAGTCGCTCCGGACATAGTCCTCCCAGCGGTCTCCGGGCTTGCGCTCGAAGTAGATTCGCGAGGTGCCAGCGGTGCGCGCGACGACTGCGGTCCCGCGCCGGGGATAGTTGCCCCCGGTCGCGTAGACGATCGTCTGGCCGGGCTCGACGAGGACGCCGCGGGCGTCGGTGACGACGCTCACGCTGCCACCGCCTCGGCGGCCGGAGCTGCGGCGGCGCGTGCGCGGGGTGCGCGCCGCTTCGGGCCGGTCGGGGCGTCGTCGGCGGGGCCGGAGTACACCGGGCGACCGATGACGTCGCGCTTCCACTCCTTCTCGTAGCGGAAGACCTCGCGGAGGTGGAGGAAGAGCTCCATGCTCTGTTCGTCGGCCTTCACGGGGACGAGCTTCCACCCCTCGGGGCGCACGTGCAGGACTGCGCCGCCGTCGGCCTTCGGCATGGGGATGCGTCCGCCGTCCTCACGGATGATGTGGTCCGCGTAGCGGTACGCCGCGAGCTGGAGACCGACCTCCTCGTGCACGCCGGAGCGGGTGGTCTTCCAGTCGAGCCACAGGGGCGAGCCGTCGATCTTGCCGAAGCCGTCGAAGCTGCCCGCGTACTGGTGCGTGTCGCTCCAGACCGTCTCCTCCATGAAGAGCATTTCCGGCTTCGCGACGCGGAGGAACTCGTCGAAGTGCCGGACGAAGGGCTCCAGGTCCGGGTGGACGCGGCCGACGGTCTGCCCGCGGGCCATGCGCTCGAAGAGGTCGTGCGCGGCGGTGCCGGTGTCGGCGGCCTTCCGGGTGTTCCGGTCCGGGCTCTTGCGGAGGTGGTCGACCGCTGCGGACGGGTCGCGGAGGGTCATCTGCACGACGGTGCCGAGGTCCTCGACGGCCTCCTGTGCGACCATCTTCGCCGCCCAGTAGCGGAGGAACTCCTTCGGGAGCATCCCGAGGACGGAGGTCACACCGGGGTACTTCAGGGTCTTGTCGTCGGGGCTCACGTAGAAGCGCGAGCCGCTGCGCTTGATTGTGTTTACTTTCGGGGTCGTCACGTGGACGGGCCTCCTCGATCAGGCGTGAATGGGACGCCTGAGAAGGGGGCCGGGGGAGCCGAAAGTGCTCAGAATGGCGGGGAGGGTGACGGTGTGACGGTAGTTACGTCACTTCTAGTTAGTTCTATAGGAGAGAGAGACCTATATGACTAACCGAAGGTGACGTAACTTCCGTCACAACGTCACTTCCGGCGCGCGTCGATCGCTGCTCGGAGCTCGGCGACCGCCGCCGCGACGTTGTCCAGCCCGGCGAGGACCGCCTCCAGGTCCGGCGAGTGCTTCCGGCCGAGGGCCTCAGTGTCCATCCGGTGCAGCGCGGCGTCCATGAGCCGGAGCCCGCGCGCGATCGTTGCGGCGTCCTGGATCGCTCCGCCGCCGCCGAAGATCGAGAGGACCTCCGTGTTCTTGCCGTGCCGCTCGGCGGACCGCTCGCGGGCGGTGAGGGGGCGGAGGCCGAGGTCCTCGCGTGCCTCGTCGGACAGACGCTCGCGAAGTGACGCGCTCACGTGATAGCGCACGCTATTTTGGACCTTCGTCAGGTCCGAGGCTTGAATGCCCGCCTTGGAGAATGTCTCGCGGCTCCAGTTGCGGTAGGCGTGCGTACGGCCGAGCCAATCCGGCTCCCCTTCGGCAGTGAAGAAATGCTCTCGGGCTTCGACTGCGGCGTCGGCTGCCTCTCGAAGGGACGCGGTGCCGCGTAACCCGTCAGAGACGTACTGGCGGAGCGCGTTCACGAGTTGACTCTCGATTTCGCGTAGCGGTCTGGGTTGTGCCATGTGTGTAAATGTACGGCATCGTGAGCCGTCTCACGCGAAAACCGACGGGTCTTCGCGTCCCCCGAGGCCGTGTAAACACAGAAAGCCCCGACCCCCATGTGGGGGCCAGGGCTTTCGGTCAGAGGTAGGACGCGATCTCTCGCGCGTGTCCGGCGAGGTCGTCCAGGGTGCCGGTGTTCGAGACGACGAAGTCCTCGGGGAAGCCGTCGAGGGCGGTCTCGCTCGGGTGGAGGTCCTCCTCGCTGGCCGCGGTAGCGCCGGGGCGCTCGACGCGGACGAGGACGCCGCCCGCCTGCCGGATCGCCTCGGCCTCGTTCGGGAAGCGGCAATCCGTCACGACGACGGACAGGCCGCCCGCCTCGCGGATCGTCTGGCCGCTCCAGCCTGAGGCACGCTCGATCGTCCGGAGCCTCTCGACGCGAGCCATTGCGGCGCGCACCCAAAACCCGTCGTCGAGGCTGCGGATTGCGTCTGTCCCGAGCCGCTGGAGCGTCCGGCGGACGTGCGGGACCGTGTCCTTCGCCGCCTCCCAGCCGATCGCCTCGACGACGTCGCGGAGCGTGCGGTGCGCCGGGACGAGCGAATCCGGGAGCGACGTCGGGCCGACGAGCGGGTTCAGCGCGAGGGCTGCCTCGCGGAGCGGGTCGGCGAAAGCGACGGCCTGGTAGCCGAGCTCGGAGACGAGCGTCTTCGCGAAGCTGTCTTTTCCGGTGCGCTTGCGGCCGATCATGCCAATGAGGGCGGGGGCCATGGGGTCTCCTCGGTGTGAATCAATTAGTCGGTCGAGGAGGTAGGGGGCCGGGAGGGGCGAAGCTGCTCAGAAACGGCGAAAGCCCCCTCCGGAGGGGAGGGGGCAGGTCGTCAGGCGCGGTGCTTCGCGTCGGAGCTCGTGCGGACGAGCGAGGCCGAGCCGTCGCCGGAGCGTGTCGCGACGAGGCTCTTCAGGACGGACACGAGCGCCGCGAGACCGGCGGCCGAAGCTGTGGCGGTCCAGTCGACGTCGAGGAGGCCGAGGCCGTCCACGGTGAGGAGGGCGACGGCCGTCTGAGCGGCGGTCGAGAGCGCACGCTCGGCGGCGTCGCGCCAGAAGAGGGCGGAGAAGATCGAGGCCATGTGGTCCTTTCGGGTAGGGCGGAGGGTCAGCCGCCGGGGCGATAGAGCTTGTCGAGGAAGGTCAGCGCGCCGACGATCACGCCGGACGCGCCGATCAGGCCGGTCCACAGCGCACGGGGCGAGACCGTGGCGCGGCCCTCGACGGAACGGAGCCGGAGGTCGTGGTCGGCGAGCTCCGTCGGCGAGGCAGAGGGGCGGTCCTCGACGACCCGGAGGCGGGTCTCGTGGTCTTCGAGCTTCGCGCCGTGCTGCGTCAGTACGACGTCGACCTTCGTCTCCATGCGTGTAAACGCGACGAGGAGCGATGCCTCCGCCTGGGTCGCGCCGTGCTGCGCGACGCCGTGCATTTCGTCGGTCGGGGCGTTCATTTGTTGATCCTCCGATCAGGGATTGCTAAAGGCGGGTGATGGTGAGGTAGAACGTGCCGACGTTCGACGTCGCCGTCCAATGCGCCTGTAGGGAGAGCTGCTGGTTGCTCCCAGTGCAGAAGAAAGTCGTCGACGCACTTCCGCGGTACTCGCCGACGGGAATGTAGGCGCGTGCGAGCTCGACCATGGTGTTGGAGTCGATGATCTGCGTATAGGAGCGTTCGCCCTTGATCGGGGACTCGGCGACCGAGTGGACCGACACGCTGTAGTGCCCGCGCGGAAGACTCAGGAGTCCGCCCGACTCGGTGTAATTCAGGTCGCCCTCCCGTAGATCGACTGTGTAGTTGTTATTCACGGTCGTCAGCGAGCCATTCGGGATCGTGCGGCGCTGCGAGAGGCGAAGCGTTGCCGGTTCGGGGCGCGCGGTGGTCTGCACGGTGTTGTCGCCGAACTTCAGCGCCTTACCTTGGTCGATGGAGACGCCGCCCTGGAAAGTCACAGGGCCAGCTCCGAAGAACCGCGCGGACATGATGCTCGGGTCCGTGCCGTCGTAAAAGTAGAGCTTCGAGTCTCGCCGAGGCCCGTTGACGAAGAAAATCGACGAGCTTCCGACCGTGAGAGCACCCATTTCGCCCGCGACGGGGCCGCCCAGGAGCGACCGCACGGCAATGCCCGTGGCGTCGATCGTGACGACGGCTTCATTCTTGGAGCCGGTCGCCTGGAAAGACGCGCCCTTGATCGTCGCGCCGACGATCTCGCCGCCGGTGATTGTCTTACCCGTGATCGCGTCAGCCGCGAGCTCGCGGGTGGTGATCGCTCCGGCCGCGATCTTGTCCGCCGTCACGGCGTTGGCCGCGAGCTGCCCGGCGGCGATCGCTCCGGCCTTGATGTTCGCGCCGGTGATCGTCGAGCCTGCGATCTCGGTCGCGGTGATCGTCCCGGCCTTGATGTTGCGCGCGAGGACGGCGTCGACTGCGATCTTCGCCGCGGTGACGGAGTCGGCCGCGAGCTCACGAGCGGTCAGGGTCCCGGCCGCCAGCTTCGCCGCGGTGATCTCGCCCGCCTTGATGTTGGCTGCGAGGACCGCGTCGGCCGCGAGCTGGGAAGCGGTGATCGCGTTCGCCGCGATCTCGCGTGCGGTGAGCGTGCTTGCGGCGAGCTTGCCCGCCGTGATCGACGAGCCCGCGATCCGGTCGGCCGACAGGTAGCCCGCCGTGATCTTGCCCGCATCAAGCGAGGCGATCACGGCCGAGTCGAGCGTCTGCGGCTTCCACGAGCTGCCGTCCGAGCGGTACTGCGCGGTGACGACGCCCGTCGAGCTCACGGGCACGACCCACCACAGGTCACCGGCCGTACCCGGGGCGTCGCTCGACGTCGGAGCCACGAGCGCGTAGCGGATCGCGTTCTTCCCGTCGGCCGTCGCCTGCGCGGCGGACGCCTTCGCGAGAGCGGCCTCGCGGGCTGCGTTCGCCTTCGAGGTCGCGTCGGCTGCCGCTGCCGAGATCGCCGCGGCCTTCGCGGCGTCGGCCTTCGACTGCGCGGCGGCGTCGGCGGCTGAGATCGCCGCGGCCTTCGCTGCGTCGGCCCGCTTCTGCGCGTCGGTCGCGGCGGCGGACGTCGCGGCGGACTTCGCCGCGTCGGCCTTGCTCTGCGCGTCGGTCGCGGCGGCGGCGAGGGCGTCGGCCTTCGCCTGGTCCGCCTTGCTCTTCGCGTCGGCGGCTGCTGCGGACTCTGCCGCCGCCTGCGCGGCGTCGGCCTTCGAGGTCGCGTCCGCCGCTGCGGCGTTCACAGCCGCGATCTTCGCGGCGTCGGCCTTCGCGCTGGCGTCCTTCGCGGCCTCTGCGATTGCCGCGAGCTTGGCGGCGTCCGCCTTGCTCTTCGCGTCGGCGGCGGCTGCGGCCTTCGCCGCGTCGGCCTTCGAGCTCGCGTCCTTCGCGGCCTCGGCGATCGCTGCGAGCCGTGCGGCCTCGGCCTTGTCCGATGCGTCGGCCGCCGCTGCGGCAACCGCTGCGGCGCGGGCAGCCTCGGCCTTCTCCGCGGCGTCCGTCGATGCCTGCTCGGCGGCGCTCTGCGCGGCCTCGGCGGCTGCCGTCGCGTCGGCGACCGATCCGAGCGCGCCGGTCGCCGAGTCGAGCGCGACCGCGGCGTCCGCGATTGCCTGCTCGATCTGCGGACGGGCTTCCGCGAGGACGGCTGCGGCTTCGGCGGCGTTCGCGTCGGCCTGCTCGGCTGCCTTCACGGCGTCCGCGGCCTTCGCGAGCGCCTCGTCCGCTGCCGCTGCGGCTGCCTCTCCCGCGGCGACCCCGTCAGCGCCCGCCTGGTCGGCGGCGGCGACTGCCTCCTCCGCGAGGGCGGACGCGGCGGTGACTGCCTCGGCGGCGGTGGCGAGCCGCTCGTCGAGCCCCTCGACGGACCGTGCGGCCTCGATCGAGTCAGCGAGGACGGCCGGGAGTTCGAGCTCCTCGTCGCCAATCGTGAGGGTGGACCGGGAGAGCTGGCCGGTGGTCTCCATCGCGTTTACACGTGTGCGGAGCTCGTCGACCTCCGTCGCGAGCTGTAGTGCGGATGCACTCAAAGAATCAACCTCCGTAGGTGAATGAGTCGGACGGCGCGAGGGTGAGCCGCGCGCGCGAATCCGAGAGGAGCTCCCAAGCCGTGATCCGGCAGCGGAGCTCGGTTGCGCCGAGCCAGGGCAGCTCGGCGAGAATGTCGACGTCGTCGCCGACCGCCCACGAGCCGATCGGGGCGTTCGGGTGGTCGCGGACGTCGACAGACGAGATCGAGAGGGACAGGGCTCGGCGCTGGAGCTCGTCGCGGATAAGTCCGTCGAGGCGGCCCGCCGAGCGGACGTCCTTCTCGGAGACGACCGCGGTCCGGCGGAGGCGTCCGTCGCGCCGGGCGGTCGTGCGCCGGAGCGAGCCCTTCCCCTCGCCAGCGCCGATGCCGACGACCTCGTTAGCGAAGTCGTCGCCGTCGATCGAGGGGGTGACGACGCTCGTCACGTTCTCGCCCTGGACGAAGGCCAGCTCCGGCCGGTGGCGGCCGATGCGGGGCCAGCCGATCCGGACGGTGTGCGTGATCGCGTCGCCGCTCCAGGCGTGCTCCTCGACGTAGTCGAAGGGCGCCTCCTTCGCGAGCTCGTCGATCTCCTTACCAATGTCGGGGGTGTCCCACCACTGGAGCTCGTAGGCTCCGCCGTCCTCCTTCTCGGCCTTCTTCGCGTCGGCCTTCGTCTTCGCCGCGGCGTCGAGGGCGGCCTTCCGGGTCTTCACGACGGCGGCCTGAGCGTCGACCGCGCGAGTCGCCGTGTCGACGTTCGCCTTCTGCGCGGTCTGCGCAGCGGTCGCGGCGTTCAGCGCGTTCTGCGCGGCGTCGATACGCGCCTGGTCCTTCGGCTTGACAGCCTTCGCGGCGGTGAGCGCCTTCGAGGCGGCGGTCTTCGCCGACGTCCGCTGGGAGTAGGTCGAGCTCTCGCGAGACTTCGCACTGCGGAGGTCGGACAGTCGCGAGTTGGCGGCGTCGTAGTCCGCCTTCGCGCCTGTCCAGTCTCGAGTGGCGGTCGCCAGCTTCGCCGAGGATTCGGAACCGATGCGGGCCTTTGTCGAGCCGACGACCTTCACGCCGAGGTTGCCGTCCGGGTGCGACTGGAGGTGCTCCCACAGGTGCCGAGCGACGTCCGCCGGGTCGACGCCGCTCTTCGTGTAGCTGCCGGTGTACGGGAGGCCGTGCGGGTACGTGGTGAAGCCCGCGGCCTCGACCTTCCATGCGCCGCCGTCGAAGCCCGACGACACGACGATGCCGCCCCAGCGAATCTCGCCGTCTGCCTCGGCGTAGAGGTAGGTCCCCCACTCTTCGAGGAGGAGCCGCCCGTCCGAGGCCCGGAGGGTGCCCGTGTCCGGCTCGACGGTGCCGGTCAGCGAGCCCGGACCGGACAGGTCCCACCGGAGGGCGGAAAGCGAAAGGGGGAGCTCCAGGTCCAGGAGCTCCCCCGTGAGGGCACGTTGCGCGATGAAGCGCCAGGCGGTCATACCGGCCGCTCCGTGAAGGTCACGTCCGCGAAGTAGTAGTCCGACGCCGACGTGCCGATTCGCCCGTCCGCGTCGGCTGCGCCCCGGCGCACGCGCGAGGAAATCTTCGCCGTCACGCCACGGAGGAAGGTCGGAATCTCCCACCACCCGTTCGACGGAACGACGATCGGCTGGCGCGAGCTGTTGTCCATCGGGAAGTCGATGGTCTGCGTAGCGAAGAGGGTCGTGCTGTTGCGGTCGCCGGTCGTGAAGTACGCCTCGAACTGCGCGTAGGCGTTGCCGCCCTTCTGGCGGATCGTGGTCTCCATCCGGATCGCCGCGTGCGTGGCCCACGCCGGGACGGGAATGCCCGTGATCTGCGTCTCAGGGAAGTTCTGCCAGGAGGGGAGGAGGTTGAGGAGGTCGGCCTTCTGGATCGTGGCGGGCACGATGACCCGCTCGGAGCGAGGCCGGGCCATGGCCCGAAGGTCGGTCACCATGGAGCTCGTGACCGTGCCCGTCGAGGCCGGGAGGTCGACGCGCGCGAGCGTCACCGCGGTACGTCCGCCGTAGCCCGGGACGTCCTGAAGGCGGGTCGTGCCCTTCGGGACGTTCGGGATCACACGTGTAAACACGTATGGTCCGCTCTCCGGCTTCTCCGGCCGCTGCCACGGCTCGCCGGGCATGTTCGGGTCCTCGATCTGCGCGACGATCAGGTCCGACCGTCCGCCGCTGGAGCCGGTCGGCGCGATCTCGACGACGTCGACCGAGGGGTTGCGCACTGCGTAGGTCTGCTGGTCACCGCCGGTCGCACGGTTGAGGATCAGCGCGGCACCCTTCAGGACGCGCACGCCCGTACCGGGAACCTCGTACGGGGCGACCTTCAGGTCTGCCGGTCCGACGATGCCCTCCGCGCCGCCCAGGGCTGCGTAGGCGAGGAGCCGGGCCACCTCGGGGGAGTGCTGCGCGCCGCCGCCGACGAAGTAGGGGACGGAATCCCAGGTCATTTGAGCTCCTTAGGGGGTGGTGAAGGCGGGCCGCCAGCGAGCCGCCAGGGAGGCGAGCCCGTCGCTGGTGCCGCGAAGGACGACCTCGTGCGAGCCGGGCGGGAGAGCCGCGCGGGAGAGTCGCGTCGAGGTGCGGGAGAGGGAGCCGCGCACGCTGGAGCCGTTCCGGGTGATGGAGCGGACCCACGGGCGGGTGTCGACGACGAGCGTCTCGTCGTAGGCGAGTGTCAGATTGAACGCGAGCCGGAGGACGCCGACGATCTCGACGACGGGGTTCGTGATCGGTCCGGCGACCTCGAAGACCGGCCACGTCGGGACCTCGCCCTCGACCGTGATCCCCTGCGATCGATCCGACGAGGCGGTCGTCGCGAGCGGGGATGCAAGCGGGGCCATGAGGCCGCCGCCCAGCGCCGGGACGAGCGGGACGACCTCGAACTCCTCGGGGCCGTACCAGAGGTCATCGGCGGTCGCGAAGTCGGCCGTCGCTCCGGCCATGCCGGACGGCAGCTCTTCGAGGTCCGGCGCGAACCGCCGAGGGCGACCGAAGGCCGTCCGACCGGTGTCGGAGATCAGCCTCGCGGTCGCCCCCGGGGTGCTGCGGACCTCGTCGGCCCGCCATGCGCGCGTGAGCTGCGAGAGGCGAGCTCGTGCGTCGCTCGGGGATGCCCCATTGACGTCGATCGAGAAGGTCACCGTCGATCCGCGGCGGAAGTCGGACCCGAAGGCCACGCCGTCGCCGCGAGGTACGTCGGCGTCCTCGTGCTCGATCTCCGCCGCGGAGAGCTCCGGCGCTGTCGGGAAGACAAAGCCGGAGCTCACGGACCCGAAGGCGAAGGCGGTCTCGCCGTAGGCAAGCTGCCAGTTATCAGGCAAAGCGACCTCCTCGGGTCTTCGTGCGGAGATAGAAATTGACCTCGTCGAGGTCGCTCTTCACGTCGCCAGAGGAGGCGAGCGTGAGGGAGCCGATCAGCGGCCCGGCGGCACCGGTGGCACCTGCCCGGCGCGTGGCACCCGTGAGGCCCCCGTCGCGTACCTCGGGGGCGTCGACAACGGGAGCGGAGGGGACGAGGGAGTCCGCAGCGCGAGCGACGCGGTTCGCCTTGTCCTCCAGGCCGAGGGCCATGCCCTCGCCGGTGAAGCCACCGATCGAGCGGAAGAGCCGCGACGGGGAGTGAATCCCGAGGAAGTTCTTCACGCCGTCGACCGCGTTCTTGATCGGGCCGAGGACCGCGTCGGCGATCCGACCCGCTGCGGCCTTCACGCCGCCGATCAGGCCCTCGATCATGTTTCGACCGACGGAGACGAGCCACTGCCCGGCCCCGGAGAGCGCGCCGAGAATCTGGCCGGGGAGTCCCCGGAAGAATCCGACGACTCCGTCGATACCGGAGCGGATCGCGCCAGTAATCCCGCTCCAAATGCCACCGAGGACGCCCTTCACGAGGCCCCAAGCTGCATTCCACAGCGCGACTACCAGATTGACCCCGGCCTTCACGACCGAGACGACAATCTGAATGGCTGCCGAGATCAGCGCCTTTATCAGGTTCCAGACTCCGGCGACGAGCTCCTTCGCGCCATTCCATGCCTGCGCCCAGTTGCCGGAGAGCAGACCGGCGACGACATTCACGACACCAGAAATGATCTGCGCGAGCGCCTGGACAATAGGGATGATTGCGTTCACCACGGTCATAACGACCGGGAGGATTGCCTGAATGACGGGAATCAGTGCGCCCGCGAGCTGCGCGACAATCGGTGCAATGACCGGGATCAGCGACGCGAAGGCGTCGAGGAGCGGCGGAAGCACCGTGAGCGCGAGCTGCGTAATCAGCGGCACGATTGCGCCAATGAGCTGCGTCAGGATCGGCAGGAGCTCCTGGACGAGCGGCATGATCGCCGGGAGGAGCTGCGCGAAGGCAGCGCCCAGGATCGCGATTACCTGCGTGGCAATCGGCATTAGCTGGACGATCGTGTCGCCGATCAGCCCGACGAGCACGCCGAGCGAGTCGCCGACCGCGGCCATGAGCTGCCCGATCGTGGTACTGACCATCTGGAGCACCGGGACGAGCGCCTGGATCACCGGGCCGAGCGCGGCGAAGACCGAGGTCAGCGCGTCGCCGAGCATTTCGCGGAGGAGCGGGCTCGCGGCGAGAAGACCGGCGAACGCGCCGACCACGAGGCCGACGGGGCCGGTAAGGGCGGAGAAAGCACTCCCGACGAAGGGCAGCTGAGAGAGAAGGGGGCCGAGAGCCCCCGCCAGCGCACCGATAACCGGAAGTGCAACCGAACCGATATCACCGAAGCCGGAGAAGATCGCGCCGAAGTCGAAGGACCCGGCGAGATTCTGGAGGCTCCCGAAGAACGCCTCTGCCTTTGCTCCGAACGACTCGAGCGCCGGGCCTGCAACACTATTGAACGCTGCGCCGAAGCGCTCCATTGCGGGAGTGATAAGGGCCGTCACTTGGTCGACAACGGACCCGATGACGTTGAACGCGCCCTTTGCGTTCTGCACGAAGGGGCCGGAGATCGCGACACCGAAGCGCGAAAAGCTCGCCTTCATGTTGGCGAGCGCGCCGCGGGTCGTGTCGCCGGACTTCAGCGCGGCCCCGCCGAGGCCGCCCTCCATCGCGTTGGCGAAGGTCTCGAAGTCGATCTCGCCCGAGCTCGCCATCTTCGAGACCTCGGCGGCGGTCTTCCCGACCTCCTTGCCGACCATTTGCAGGATCGGCACACCGGCGTCCTGGAGCTGCGCGATGACGTCGCCCTGGAGCTTCCCGGAGGCGGCGACCTTGTTGAAGATCGAGCCCATGGAGCCCATGTCGGTTCCGGCGATCGTCGCGGCGTCGGCGGTCAGACGGAGGACGCGCTCCAGCTCCTTACCGGGTGCGATCCCGGCAGCCGTGGCACCGGCGGCGACCGTAGCCGCGTCGCCCATGCCGAAGGCGGTGCCCTTCACAGCGGCGAGGGCGTCGTCCATGATCGACTGGACGCTCTTTGTCGAGTGCCCGAGGCCGGTCAGCTTCGCCTGCGCGTCCTCGATCTGGAGCTGGCGGGCGATGCCGCCCTTGATCGAGAGCGCGCCGACGATGCCGCCGACGGCAGCCGCCGCGCCGCCGACGATCTTCCCGACGCCCAGGGCTGCTCCGCCGATCGAGCCGACGAGGCTCTTCGACGCCTTCGTGCCAGCCTTCGAGGTGGCGGGTGAGACTTCGCCGTCGAGTGCCTTCGTGAAGCCTCTCGCCGACGGAATGATTGTGAGTGTCGCGTAGCCGACATTCGCCATTAGGCCCCCTGTGGGTAGACGGAAAAGGCCGAGGGCGGCTCGGTGCGATTACACGGAGCCGCCCTCGGCGGACTGGTGGCGGGCGCGCTGCCGTTCGAGACGGGCGCGGAGGTCGGCGTAGCGCGAGCGCGATCCCTCTCCCGTTGGGCGGGCGGGGTGCTGCTCGCCGGTCATGGCGGCGTAGAGGTCCGCCACGAGGTAGGCGGTCACGTCCCACCCGTTCGCCTCGGGGTTGTAGTGCCGGGCGGTGGCGGAGCCGGGCGGGAGCCCGTGCACGAGGACGGAGAAGCGCCGGAGCGAGAGCTCGCCGCGGTAGAGCCCCGCGAGGTCGACGCCGTAGACGCGCTGAAGGTCAGCCTCTACGGCGTCGGACGCCTCACGGAGTAGCGCGACGAGCGCGCTCAGTTTCCCGCGATGCCCAGCGCCGACTGGAGCTCGGTCACGAAGTCGTTGATCTCGCGGACGCGGGGCTTCGTCGCCTTGAACCGCTCGTGCTGCTCGTCGCCGAGGACGCCGCGGAGGAAGCCGACGAGGCGGCCATCTTCGTACGCCTCCAGGACGTCGTAGGTCCACTCGGAGGTCGGATCGACGAGGTACTCCTCGCCGTTGTAGGTGAAGGGGAGCTTTTCGCCGAGGGCTTCAGCGGCGGTCGGGCTCTTCGTGGTCTTGCGGGCGGTAGCCATGTGGGTTTCTCCTAGCGCGGGTCAGAGGTGCGCGGGTACGGGTGAGGGACGAGGGAGCACCCCGCGCGGGCGCTCCCTCGTCAGGTGCGGGGAGAGGGCGAGCTAGCTCGCGGAGCCGGAGGCGACGGCGGCCGGGTCGGACTCGACGGTCGTGTAGAGCGTGCCGTCGTCCTCGGGGAAGATCAGGACGGTGATCTCGTAGACGGTCGAGTCCTCCTCGCCGTCCTTCACGTCGCCGATCTCGGAGACCTCGGCGTGCTTCACAAAGCGCCGCTTCACGCGGTCGCCGTCGCGGAGCTCGAAGCCGATCGCGAAGGCGTCGCTCTTCGGGACGACGACCTTCGAGCGCCGGACGCCGTCGACAGTCGTCCGGGTGCTGCCCGGGTTGACGAGGCGGAACGTCGCCTTGTTGTCCTCCAGCGCTACGAACTTGATCGAGCGCTTGTGCTGCGACTTCGTGCGCCGGTACAGGCGGCCGCCCCATGCGTACTTCTCGGAGGTCTCCTCCTCGCGGGACTCGGTGAAGCCCTCTGAGCCGTCGAGGAGGCCGACGAGCTCCCACAGGGAGCCCCAGCTCTCCGCGAGGTCCTCGGGGCCTTCGGTGTCGACGTCGGCGAGGTAGACGTCGGCGTCGCTCCACTGAGCGGTGTTCTTGCTGTTGCCGGACATGCGCGTCCTTTCGGGTTAGAGCTGCTCCGGGCGGAGCCGGGCGGTGAGGGTGAAGAAAGAGATCGGCTCGCCGGTATCCGGGTCGCTCGTCGGCAGCGGGCCGGAGACGGGCGAGAAGGACCGGACGGAGGGCGATCGGGGGTTGGCGAGGAGGAGCCCTTCGAGGAGGAGCGCGAGGTCCTGAGCGAGGCCCTCGTCGCGGTGCCAGACGACGAAGCGCACCGTCGCCCGGCCCTCCAGCCGGGAGCTGCGGAACGAGCCGTCGGAGCGGACGTGCACGTGCGGAAGGACGCGCTTCGCGTCGTCGGGGCTGGCGGTCTTCGTCGAGACGACCGCGCCGAGCGCCTCCGGCTCAGTACGGGTCGCGAGCACCTCGCGGACGACGTCGCGGACAGCTCGCCGCGGGTCGGCGAATCGGATCACTGCGCCGGTCACGAGCTGCCCGCCGACTTCACTTCGAGGCCCGCCCCGGCGGCGGCACGCGCGAGCGAGCCGTGCTTCGCCTCGATGCCGAGACCGGCGGCGTGCGCCATGGTCACCGCCCACGTGACGCGCGGAGCCTTTTTGCCCGTGATGCCGACGTAGTCGACCTTCACGGGCACGGGGCCGCTGCGGGTGCGCGCCGTGATGTGCGCGCCCACGGAGCGGGCACTCTCGCCGACGACGGCACTCACCTCGGACGAGACGAGGATCGAGGCGATGCCGGGGTGGTCGAGCTTGATCTTCGAGGGCACGGAGCCTCCTTCAGTCGGAGAGGCGCGCGAGTGTGACCGTCGTGTAAACGGTCGTGGAGAGCCCGGCGCGCGGGTTCGGGTTGCCGTCGACTCGCCAGACCTGGCCGTCGATCTCGACGCGGTCATTGGCGACGACGTCGGCTCGGTACGGGAGGAAGACCTTCCGGCCCGAGCGCGTGAGCCGCTTCGAGCCGAGGGCGCGCTGCGAGAGGCCGTCCTCGTCCTCGGAGGAGGACTCCTGGACGGTCGCCTTCGGCAGCCGGAGCCGGTCGGGCTGCTCCCAGCTCTCCGTCGGGTCGCCGTCGGAGTCGAGGGTCACGCCGGGCCGGAGGCGGAAGACCTTCGGCGAGCGGTGCGGGCGGGTGAGCGTCACGGGAGGTCCTCCTCGGCGATCAGCGGGACGAGGTCGGCGAGACCGTCTTCGTTGGGCGCGACGGGGACGTACAGGACGCCGTCGATCAGGCGGGCGCTCACGGGCGCGGGTACTTCGCGAGGTAGTCGACGGGCGGGCGGGTGTCGCCCTCGCCGAACGCGGACGGCGTACGGATCGTGCCGACGAAGCCGCCGGTCCGGCCGGTCGCGGCGCGGCGGAGCTGGCCGACCTCGGAGGCGGTCAGGTAGACGCCCGAGGTCTGCGAGTTGCCGACCATGTGCTCGCCGAGGGTCTCTTGCGTGAGGCCCTGCGGGTTTTCGTACTCGCGGCGAGCGGCCTTCAGGATCACGAGCCGGACGACGGGCGGGGCCGCGGCCTGCCAGCGCTCGGCGAGGGTCGGGGAGACCTCCGCGAGCGCGAGCACGGTCGCGTCCTCGATCGCTGCCTCGGCGCGGTCGCGGTCTTCGTCTTCGAGCGAGCCCTCGGGGAGCCCGAGGCGCGTCTCCAGGGCCGCGAGAGGCGGGGGGAGGGTGAGAGTCACGAGGACCTCCGATCGAGCGGGAGAGGGGCCGGGAGGGGGCCGCGGAGACGCCTCAGGGGAGACGCCTCACGCGGCCCGACTCGCTCACGCGCTCGCGGCGACGTCCGAGGTGATCGACGGGAGGAGGTGCAGCGCGCCGCCGTTCGCCAGCTTCGTGCGCTTGACCTCGCGGGTCTCGTAGTCGCGCTCAATCTTGAACGTCGGCAGGAAGCCGACACCCGAGAAGGTCGAGACGATCGAGCGGTCCACGGTGTGCGTGGCGTCGTAGTCGCGGAGGTAGCGCATCTGGAAGCCGCCCGCGGTGACGGACTGCCCGAAGCTCGCGCCCTGCGGCACGACCGGCGCGCGGGTGACGAGGGTCACGGCGTCCTTGTGGAAGGCGAGGATCTCGAACTCGCCGACACGGGTCGACTCGATGACCGTGAAGCCGCGGACCTTGCCGACACCCGCGTCGCGGAGCGCCGAGGTCGAGCCCGACTCGGAGACGTCGGTGATCGCCTTCGCGTCGAGGAGGGTCGCGTAGATCGCCGTGCCGACGACCACGTTCAGGCCCGCCTGCGGGACGCCGCGGTCACGGAGCACCTTCCGGAGCTTCGTGAAGTAGGCGACCGGGTTGTCCGGGTTGATGTTGCCGAGGTCCTCGACGTCGAGGCCGAGGAGCGCGGTCGCGACCTTGTGCTCCATCGCGTCGGCGATCGAGGCCGCCTGCGGCGCGAGCACCTGCGAACCGAAGTCCTTCAGGTTGAGGGTGAGGTCCTTCTCGGACAGCGGCACGGCCGAGTAGTCGTGCACGCGGTCGAGCTGGATCACGGTCCGCTCTTCCTTGATCTCGTCCAGGACGATCGCGGCCGTGGTCTCGTCGATCGCACGCTCACGAGCGATCAGGGTCGTCGGGATCGTGACGCCGATCGGCGCGCCGCCCTTGCCGCCGCCGAGGAGGTCCTCGGCGTAGTTCTTGGAGACGAGCGCCGAGAGCTGGCCCTCGTCCGCGACGAGCTTCGCCGCGACGACGGCGGCCTGGTCAGGGGTGTAGAAGTCGTTTGCCACAGTGGGGCCTTTCGTTCAGGTCCGGGAGGACCGGGTCAGCGGGAGTCGCGGATCGAGGCGACAACCTCGTCCGCGTCGAACACGGGCTTCGGGTCGCCGCCGTGGCCCGGGGTCAGGTCAGGGCGCGGCGTGCCGGGGAGGCCGTCGGGCTTGTCGCCGTCGGGCTTGTCGCCGTCCGGCTTGTCGCCGTCGGGCTTGTCGCCGTCGGCGTCTGCGGGCTTGCCGCGCTTGGCGAGGCGCTCCGCCTTGCCGAGGATTTCCTCCTCGGTGTCGCCGGTGAGGAAGTCGACGAGGTCCTCGTCGAGCTCGGGGTGCTTGCGGAGGGCGCGCTCGGTCCAGAGCGAGGACTCGGCGGCCTTCGCACGCTGCTCGGCGGCGGTGATCTTGCCCTCGGGGTCAGCCTCGGTGAGCTTCGTCTCGGCGGCCTCGCGCGCCTGGCGCTCGGTCGTGAGCTTGCTCGTGAGCTCGTCCTTCTCGCCCTGGAGCTTGTCCTTGTCGCCGCGGAGGTTCTGGACGAGCGTCCATGCCTTGTCGGCGTCGAAGTCGTCGCCCCACGGGGGAGTCGAGGTGTCGGCGGAGTTGGTCGTCATGTGGTGTCCTCCTGGAACACGAATGCCCCGGACCTGCCGGGGCGTAGGGGGTGTGTAAACGGAGGCCGACTCGAGGCCGGCCTCCGTCCGTCATGCGGGGTGGATCAGGTGATCGGGGCAGTCCAGGCGGCGCGCCAGGTGTCCGGCCCGATCAGGCCGTCCACCTCCAGGCCCTTCTCCGCCTGGAAGGCGCGGGCGTTCTCCGCGGTCTCGTCGCCGTACAGGCCGTCCGGTCCCGACTCGGGGAACGTCCAACCGCGGGCGATCATCTGGCGCTGCCAGCGGGCGAGGTCCTCGCGGTGCGAGAAGTACCCCGAGACGCTCTTCGCCGGGCCGCTCTTCGGACCGAAGAACGCGCCCGCGGGGAGCGGGTAGGCAGGGGCGGCGGTCGCTGCGGAGCCGAAGCCCTTCGCGTCCGACGCGGTGCCCCAGTCGCCGTCGGCGACGAGGCCGTTCGCCTTCTGCCAGGCGACGACCTTCGCGGTCGTCTCGGGGCCGTACGCGCCGTCCGGGTTCGCGCCGACGAGCTTCTGCACGTCGGCCGTCTTCCGGCTGGTGTAGTTCCGGCCCGTCACGACGCCGTTGTCGGCGTGCGAGATCGGGGCGACGGACTGGCCGAGGAGCGCTCGCGCGTCGCGGACGACCCGGTCCATGTCCATGCCGCCCGGGCAGGCGGTCGCGTAGCTGGCGCGGAAGCGCGTCCAGAGCTCGCGGTGCCCGATGACGTGATCCCGGTCGAGCGGGATGCCGTAGCGCTTCGAGGCGTCGGCGACGACCTTCGCCAGGGCGACGTAGCTCGCCTCGGAGATCGGCCACGGGTCACGGGCGACCTCGTCGGCCACCTCGAAGGTGATCGAGCGCCGGTCGTACGCCGCGCCCTTGCCGCCGTCCGAGCTGGAGCCTGAGGTCCACGCCCGGTACTGCTCGGGGACGACGCCGAAGACCACGCCGTCGCGACCAATGACGTAGTTCGAGCTCACGGTGCGCGAGCCCGAGACCATCATCCCGACGACGCCGTTCGCGTCGGTCGAAGCCGAGTGATGGAGGATGATGTGATCGATCCGCGCCCCGTTGCGGCTGGACCGCTGCGAGGACTCACGGACGACCGTGGTGTGACCGGAGAAGGTCAAAGGCACTCCTTCTGTAGGGCTCACGCGGCGAGGCCGAGGGTCGAGCCGACGGCGCGCGAGAGCGGGGATTCGGGGTCGGAGCGGGCGGCGTTGTACGCGCTGCGCCAGTCGTAGGAGCCGCGGTGCCCGTCCGGGCCGACCTCGTCCCAGAGCTTGCGGAGGGCGGTCGCGTCGGCGCTCCAGCCGCGCGTCGGGTCGTTCCGCATGACCGGCTTCGCCGAGCATCCGCAGCCGTCGTGCGCTTGGAAGCGCGCCGTCACGCTGCTGTAGACCGGTCCGCGGCTGACGAGCATCGCGCAAAAGTGGCAGGGGTTGAGGTCGGAGACGCGCGCCCACCCGCGGGCGTCGTCGTCCTCGGAGGTGAGGGCGATCAGGCGCTTGCGCGGAGCGTCGAGGACGCGGCGCTTCGCCGAGCGGAGCATCGCGGCCTTCGCGAGCTGGAGGGCGACGTCCGGCGTCTCGCCACGGGCGATTGCGGCCTTGGCCCTGGCGACGCTGGTCGCGTGTAGGGCGGCTCGGTTCGCGAGCGCCTCGGCGGGCTGCTCGGCGACGAGCGGGGCAGCCCCGCCGTAGCCCGCGAGGAGCCGCTGCGCGCGGTAATACTGCTGCGCGGTCAGCTCGCCGCGGGAGCGGGACGCCTTGATAAGTCCGGACGCCTGCCCCTGGAACCGGAGGAAGGACCCGTCGATATCCGAGGGGTCGATCGTCTGGTCCCAGAGGCGGGCGAGGAGGGCTTGCATCTGCGCGACCTCGCGGACCTGCTGCGACATGTGCGCGCGGGCGAGGCGGTCGAGGTCGGTCACGATGCGGCTCCGTCCTAGGCGGCGGCGGGCTCGTCGGAGTCAGCCGCCGGAGGGGTGAGCTCGGCCGACGCCGCGGAGCCCTGTCGGGCGATCTCTGCGGCAATGTCGGCGAGCGGGTCGGACTGTCGGATCGACTTCCACCGCAGGACGTCCTGGTCGGTGACGCCGGGGATGCGCTCCCAGAGGGCCTCGACCGGGACGGAGAGCATCGTCGCGACCTTGCCGAGCGCGTCGACCGTCGAGGCCAGCGAGCGGGCCTCGGTGTCGCGCCAGCGGACCTGCGAGCTCGTGTCGGCGGCATTGGCCGAGTCACCCGCGGCGAACGCTGCGAGGCGGAAGGCCGACTCCCAGCTCTCGCCGAAGTTGGTCTCGTACTCGTTGATCCGCCGCTGCTGGCCGTCCTGAAGAGCCGCCAGGGCGTCCGCGCCGATGTTGACGAGGTCGCCCATCATCACGACGGGCGAGAGCTCGGCGGTCGCCGCGAGGGTCTTCACCGTCGAGTCGTAGGCCGCGTGGTGGCCGGACAGCTCGGTCTGCGCGAAGTCGCCGAAGCGCGCCTCGTTGTCCTCGGAGACCCACACGCGATCCACGGCCGCCTGGAAGGGCTCGACGGGTCGCTCCTCGCCGGTCTCGTTGCCTTCGGCGTCGAGGACGGGCTCGGTCGGGATCGCGAGGCCGGTCGCCCAGCGCTGGCGGAAGCTCGCATACTGGAGCGCGATCAGGGTCGAGAAGACGACCTCGTTCACGCGGTCCTGAAGGTTGATCGCCGGGGCGATGACGCCGACCGCTTCGTCGTCGAGACGATCGCGGAAGCGGACGAACGGGGTCACGCCGAGGCCGTGCTCGTCGTCGCGCGAGAGCCGCCAGGTGTCGGCGTCCTTCGGCTTCGCGAACGTGTAAACGCGCTCGTCGTCGAGGAGCTCGATCAGGCGCGTACCGTCCGACGTCGTGCCCTTCGCGCGGTAGCCGATCTCGGGGTATTCGTCGTCAGGGTCCTGGTACCAGGCCGCGGAGCGGAGCGGCGAGAGCGGCTGCATGACCGGGACGCGCTTCGTCTTCAGCGAGCCGGGCAGCACGAGCGTGTAGCTCGCGCCGTACTCCAGCGCGCCGCGGTGAGCGATGCTCTGCCGGGCGTCGAGGCGGTTCGCCTGCCAGTAGGCCCAGGGGGCGGCGTTGTCGGCGGCCTTCGCGGGGCGGTAGCCGTCCACGAAGAGGCCGCGGGTGTAGGTCGACGAGAGGAGCGGGGTCCAATTCGTGATCGACCGCTTCGCGAGGTGCCGGTACTCGTTCCGGGCACCCCGCGGCATGTAGGGCATGTCGTGGTCGCCGTTGAGGTAGCGCCGGACCTTGCCGAGACGCCCGTCCCGACTGAGGTCGGCGCGGAGCTCGGAGTCCAGGCGCTCGGCGAGCTTCGCGTCGAGGGCCAATGTGTCTCCAGAGGTGGTCGGGGCGGCTAGAAGCCCATGACGCGGCCTCGGGGCTTGCGTCGCTTCTTCAGGCCGCCGTCGGACAGGACGCGGGTACGCGCCATGCGGGCGAGGGTGAGGGCGGCGAGGACGTCGACCTTCTTCGGGGACTCGCGGGTCTCCTTGCCGAAGCTCACGCCCCAGCGGTTCGGGCGTCGGCGGGCGTTCTCGACGTGGCGCGTGATGATCGCCGAGGCGTCGGAGCCACGGGTCGGACCCGCCATGAGCTCGTGCGGCCCCCAGGGGAGCTCGCCGTCGGTGATCGCGCGGTGCACTGCCTCGACGCCGCGGACGGTGTCCTGCTGGTGCCCGCGCATGTCCCACGCGACGGCGTGCCGGGTGGTCGCCTTCACGAGGAGCCGCTCGGCGTACTCGTCGCGCCAGGCATCTACGTCCGTCTCCCAGTAGGCGACGTCCGAGAAGAACGCGACGACGTCGAGGGTCGCGAAGGCGTGGGCGACCGCTTCGCGGACCTGCTCCTTCGGGACCTCCCAGCCCTTGCCCTCCGGGCCTTCGGGCTTCTCCCAAATGGCGAGGAGGAAGGGCGCGCCGTCGTCCACGCGGACGGCGACGAGAGCGGTCGAGTCATCGGTCAGCGAGCCGTCGAAGCCGAGGGTCACCATGTCGCCGCGCCGGGCCTTCGAGCCGGGGTCGCCGTGCTTCAGCGGAGCGAGGTCGTCGCGCCGGTTCTTCCCCCACTCGTGCGGAGCGACCCACGAGTCGGCCGCCGCGACGATCTGATTCAGGTAGAAGCGACGGGCCTCCTCGGGAGGCGTGTCGGGGTCGTAGACCTCGGCGAGGATGCGCTCCAGGTTGACCCAATGCGAGTCGCCGTACGCGCACCGGAGACCGGCCATGACGGCGGCCTCGTCGGCGAGGTCGATCTCGGCCGGTGCCTCGCGGGCGTCGTAGAGGACGCCCTTCGCTCGGGAGCGGCCCTCCTCGATCGCGCGCCAGGCGTTATAGCTCTTCTCGGCGGTCGAGCCCTGGCCGGGCTCGTGCGCGTTGGTCGTCTCGATCGAGCGACCGTCGACCTTGCCGAGGTTGCGCCGGATGACCTTCGCGAGCTTGTGGCCGCCGTTCGAGGCGGTCCAGTGGTGCGTCTCGTCGAGGATCGCGAACGTCGGGCGCGCACCCTCCTGCGTGGAGGCGGACGCCGTGACGGGCACGAGCTGGCCGCCGCCGGGCACGAGGATTCGCGTCATGCCGACGTCGAGGCCGAGCTCGTCCACGAGGAGCGAGTCCTCGGCCATGCTGCGGATTGCGTCGAGGGTGTTCTTCGTCTGCGTCTCGGAGACACCGGCGATGACAACCCACGGCATCGGGTGGCGGACCGCGATCGGCTCGCCGTCCTCGCGCCAGCCGCCGAAGCGGACGGGACCGCACAGCTCGGCGAGGGCGAGCGCGCCCAGGAAGGGGCTCTTACCCCAGCCCTTCGCGCGGCGGAGGATCGCACGGCGGTACAGGAAGACGCCGGTCGCGTCGAGCGCGTACCACCACAGCGTGAAGTTGAGTTGCTCGCGCGAGAAGCGGAAGGGCTCGCCCGCGGTGTCGCCGTCGGGCTGGAGGAGGTAGCCCTCGCTCCAGTCGATGACGTCCCACCCGAGGGTCTTCACGGAGCCGTCCACGGGGAACGGCTGCACGCTCAGGACGGGGCGGTAGAAGGCTGCGCCGGGGAGGTGGTCGGCCATGGGCGGGCCTCCTCTCGTCAGAACGGCGCGGGGTCTTCGCTGCCGGTCGAGGCTGCGGCGATCACGGGCTCGGGGTCAGCGGCGAGGCGAGCTCGCATGGAGTCGCGCCGGGCGGAGATCGGGGTCACGTTCGAGCCGATCGCGCCGGAGCTCGCGCTCTCGTCGGTGTCCGGCTGCTCGATCCGGATGCGCGCTCGCATCCGGTCGACGACGGTCGCGCCGAGGCGCTCCTCGTTCATGCGGATTTCAGAGAGGGCGGCGGCCGACGGGCGGCGGAAGTAGCTTTCGACGATCGGCGCGAGGAGCGCGAGGCGGCTCCAGTCGGTCTCCTGGAACAGCTGCGCCTGCGGCGAGCTCCGCCAGGTCTCGTGCCAGGCGATCGTGGGCTCGGTGTACGGGCCGACGAGCTCGGGGCCGCGCTTCTCGCCGTCGGCGGTGAGGACGTGCTCGCCGTGAGAGGGCGCATTGCGTCGGCGGCGCTCGCCGTCGGGCTTCGGTGCGTGCATCGTGCCGCGGGCCATGGGCGGGCCTCCTCTCGGGCGGGTACGCGAAAGGCCCCGGACAATCCGTGTGCGGATTGCTCAGGGCCTAGCGGAGCGTGTGGGGGTCGTGGGAGCCGGATCGGGCGTCATTGCGAGGGCGATGGCCTCGGATTGTTGAGGACCTCTATGCCCGTACGCACAGCGAGACGCTATGCCGCTTCGGACGGGGGCGGAGGGGGCGGGGGGAGGCCCTCCCCCACCCCTCGGCTTGTCAAATCCGACACGCCGAAGAGCGAGGTCAGGGCACCATGCCCGGGTGCGGCTCGGGGGCGCGCCGCTGCGTCGCTTTCGGTCGCCGAGCTTGCGCGCCTTCGCGGCTGCTCTTGCGTGCGTGATGCCAGCGGCACAGGGCTTGGAGGTTGTCGAGCGAGTGGTCGTCGCCGCGCTCGACATGGTCGACCTGATTCGCGGGCTTGCCACACAGGACGCCGGTCGAGTCTCGGGCCTGACACCTGTACCCGTCACGCCGGAGGACACGCACACGGCGCGAGCTCCAGTCGCTCGGGAGGCGCGCGGCACGGTCGCTGGTCGAGGAGCTCCAGGCCATGAGGGGGTACCTCCTCGGGGTGGGGTGGGTACGCCGGAGGGGGTGGGCGTACGCGAGGGGGAGGGGGCAAACGACAAAGCCCCGGGCCTGCTCGTGGCAGGGCCGGGGCCGACCCGAGGAGCGGAGCTCTACTCGGGGATTGCACGCGAGTGCGTGCGCGTGGTCCGGGGCGGACTTGAACCGCCGACCTCCCGCTACTCTGGGCGGGGCTCTACCTATCTGAGCTACCGGGACCGAACACCACCCCGATGCCATGACGCGGAGCGGGGTGGTCGTGTGTCGCCGAGCTGACACGGTCAGGTGCGCGAGGCGCGCCCACATGGGCGAGTGAAGCCGTCGCTCGGCGTGGCATACCCCCGCGGGATCGAACCGCGAACCGTCGGTTTTGGAGACCGATGCTCTGCCAATTGAGCTAGGGGCATTCAGCGCCCGCCGTCCGTGGCACACCACGGGTTGACACTCCAGCGGGCGGGGCAACGCTGGAGCTTGGTCAGGCGTCAGAGGCGGACCGGGGAAGGGACTCCGGTCAGGGCGCATGACGTCGCTCGGACGGCAGGGGTCGAACCTGCAACCAACCCGTGAACAGCGGGGAGCTCTGCCAATTGAGCTACGTCCGATCGAGGCCGCCTCCTCGACGCCCACCCGCTGATAGCAGGGCGCGCGGCGGGTCGGAAGAGGAGGCGACGCGAGGTAGGAGGTATCCCTCCTACATAGGAGAAGGGGGCCAGGGCCAGGCCAAACAAAGGGCCGTTTACACTCGCCGCCGGACGGGCCGGGAGCGGCACACGCGGCACCACGAGCGGCGACCGGTCGAGCTCGTCGAGTCGACACCGAAGGCCGCGAACGGCTTCACCGCGCGGCACCTGACACACAGCTTCCCGGCGAAGGCCCGGCGGCGGGCGAGAGCTCGGACGGCCGACTCTGCGACCTCCTCGTCCCACCCGCTGCGCCGGGTCGCCTCGCGGACGCGATCCTCGGGGGTCACTGCTCCGTGCGGAGCTCGAAGTCGGGGAGGACCGACTCCGGCTTGAACACGACCTTGTAGTGGTACTCGCTGACCTTCGCCGGGTCGACCTGCTCGGCGAAATAGGTCACGTTGTCGGACAGCCCGAGAAAGTGCTTCTTGTACTCGTCGGGGCCGGTCTTGCACGTGACGGTCCGCTGCGCGTTGCCGTCCGCGCCGTCGCCGTTCCCGAGCGCGCACCGGCCCTCGATCGTGAGCATGGTCTCGCCGGTGATGCCGTTGTAGAAGACGACGCGGCGCTCGATCTTGAAGTTGTCGGCGTCCTTCGACAGGTTGTGGCTCGCGATGTCAGCGCCTGAGCACGCGGACAGGCCGAGCACGGCGGAGGCGGCGACAGCGAGGGCGACGAGGCCCTTCGTGCGGTTCTTCATGGGAGGTCCTTTCGGGAGGGGTCAGGGAGAGGTGAGGGGGTAGGGATCGCCGACGCGCACGGCCCGGAAGACGTCCTCGGGCACGAGCACGTACTCGTCGACGCCGTCGCGGCGGACCGTGAGGGTCCAGGCCGCCGGGTACGTGCTCGGGTACGCCTTGCCGCCGTAGAAGAGCGTCGAGCGGTGCGGCGGCTCGTACGTCTTCGCCGTGACGACGCCCTCGCGGTCCACGTGCGGCACGAGCGCCAGCACGAGGGCCACGAAGACGGCGAGCACGGTCAGCGCGACGCGGCCCTTCGTGCGCTCGGTCACGCGGCCCCGGCGTCGAAGAGGACCGTCGCCTCAGTGACGCCGCCCTGCCGGATGCCTGCGCCGTGGTGGTCGTGCGGCGGGACGACCTGCCAGGGGTGCGACGAGGAGCTGGTACGAACGAGCGTGACCACGCCGAGCGCGCCGTACATCGGCGAGACGGTGCTCGCCCGGATGATCGAGCCCGGGGCCGTCGGGAGCGGCTCGACGACGGCCTCGACCGGCCCGTAGCTCGTCGTCACAGTGCGCGAGACCAGGGCATCGCGCGACGACGGGGCCTCGCTCTTGAACTTCGCCAGGACCTCGGCGGGGCGCATGTCCACGACGCCGTACAGGTAGCCGCCGGTCGACAGGTGGAGGTCGCCGTCGTCGTCCTGCCACTCGATCGCGCCGGACGGGGAGCGGAAGCCGTACTCGGTGGTCGTGGTCGGCTCCTGAGCGGGTGCGGGGGTGGTGGGGTTCACGGTCAGTCCTTCGTGTAAACGGGGTGAGGGAATCGGGGAGCCGAAGGCGTAGGTCGGGCTCACGCCGTCGCGACGTCGAGGAGCACCTCGACGTCCTTCAGCTCGGCGGGACCGGCCCAGTTCCGCCAGGAGTGGGAGCGGTCGACGCGCTGCCACGGCTGCGAGTCCGTGTCCGTCGTCAGCGTCCAGAGGGCGGGAGCCCCGGAGCGGATCGAGGCCCGCACGACGGAGCCGGGCGTCGTCGGGAGGACGACGGGCGCGGGGACGACGGTCACGGTCGCCGACCGGGACGCGACGACGGTCGTCGTGATCGTGACCTCGCGCGAGATCACCTCGACGGTGCGCTGGCGGCGGTCGATCGTCGTACGCGCCTCCAGGTAGGCCACGGCAGCGGCGCGCATGACCTCCGGGTCCGTCGCCTCGACACCGTCGGGAAGCGCTCCCTCGCCGCGGTAGTGCCGGTTCCCGTACGGGCGTACCTTCCCGTTCTCGTCGGGCCAGACGTTCATGCCGCCGTGGCGGTAGCCGGTGCCTTCGAGGTGGAAGCCGTACTCGGTGCGGGTGGTCGTCGTGGTCGTCATGCTGCGCCCTTCGGGGTGGTCGGTTCGGTGGTCGTCGGGAGGATCGCGAGGGCCTGGCCGAGGCGTCGTGCCTCGGTCTCGATCGCCTCGGAGGAGTAGCCCGCGGGGGCGTGCACGGTGAGCGCCTTCACGCTCGCCATGGCCCCGCGGTAGCCGTCGGCGTGGAGCGTCCGGTACGTGTCGACGAAGTGCGCCAGGGCAGCGCCGAGGTAGCCCGTCGCGGCGTTCAGCGCGTCGGCCTCGTCATGGCCCGCGAACGGGAAGCGCTCGACGTTGTAGGAGCGGAGGAGGTCGAGGTACTCCTCGACCGTGCGGAAGCCGCCTCCGCCGCCGAGGCCGGAGGCCGTGTCGACGGGCGGAGCGGGAGGGGTCGTGCTCGCCGCGCTCACGCGGCGACCGCCTTCCGGACAGCGAGCGCGTCTGCGTGCCCCGCGGCGTTGATCGCGTCGCCGAAGCGCTCGAGGAGGTCCGAGAGCTCGTCGCCGAGCTTCGCGGGGTCCTGCTGCGCCTCGGAGTACAGCGCGACGAAGTCGGCGAGGGCGTAGAGGAGGGCCACGCTCGCGCCACCGAGCGACGCGCGGACTGCCACGTCCGGGACTGCCTCGGCAGCGTCGGGAGTCGTGAAGGGGTTGTCCTCGGCGGTCGCCGAGCGCATCGCGGCGGCGAGCTTCGCGAGCTCGGAATCCTGCTGGAGAGCCATGGGGCGTCCTCTCATTTGTCGGTGTGACAGAGGAGGGGGCCGGGAGCGGGCGAGCTGCTCAGAAAAGATCAGGGAGGCCGTAGGGTGGGCGCGTGGCTGGAGTATGGGGCATGGATGCCGACACATGGGGGAACGTCATTACGGCGGCGACCGGGGTAGGCGCGATCGTGGGCGGTATCATCACGGTCTCGCGCACCGCGAAGCTGAATCGCAAGGCGAATACTGCTGCGCAGGAGGCCGACCGAGTCGCCGAGTTGCGGAAGCAGAGCCGTGAGGCGTTGAGCCGAGTCATCGAGGCGGCGACCGAGTACGCCGACGCCACTCGCGCTCACAAACGCCGGTCCCCGGAAGAGCGCGCCTACCGAGAAGCGCGCGACCCCCGCCTTGAAAAGCTGGTCCAGCGAGCCACGTCCGCCGCCGGACTCGTGCACATCGAGTCGGTTCGGAGAGCTCTGCTGCGAGCCACGAGCGCCTACGGGCTCGCCGACTTCGCGTACCGGGAGGACGACACCTTCTCGACAGCCAACCGTCTCGCCGTCCGGGACAACGTGATGGAGTCAGCTGGCAATCTCGCTTCCGCTTCCCTGCGTGAGGACGATGAAGCGGTGAGGGCGGCCGAGATGATGATTATTAGTCAATACAATGCGGTGACGACGAAGACTCTCGACCGCATCAAGAACGCGGAGTAGATACAGCGAGGCCCCCGTCCGGCGCGGGCGGGGGCTCTCAGGAGTGAGCGGTCAGGCGCGCCAGCCAAGGTCGTGGCGGATGCGAGCGAGACCGGTCAGGGCGTCGAACTCGTCGCGGCCGATTTCGCGAACGCTCGCAACCTCGTGCCACCCATTGCCGGTGCGCGCGCCGGTCTCGACGTAAGCCATGCCGCCGTCGTCCCAACGAACGAACGCACCGTCTGTGCTGTGGTCGATTTCGCTGTAGTGGATCGAGGTCACGATGCCGCGGCGGCCATCGATGATCGCGGTCGTGCCCTTCGTGGCCGTGTAGACCCTGGCGATTTCGGTAGCTGCTGTGTTCGTCATGTGTAAACACTATCACGCGTGAGACGCCTCACGCGATCCGAGACGACGAAGGCCCCCGGCGCGCAGCCGAGGGCCTTCGGGTGCGGGCTACGCCTTCCGGCGGCGGACCTTCCCGCGGGAGTCGAGCGTGATCGTCATTCGGCGCGTCCCCTTCGAGACGCCCATGATGACCCACGCGATCAGCCAGAGACCGGCCGTGCACAGCGTCAGGATCAGATTTAGGAGGAACGGGACGCGCTCCTCCAGTGCCAGGGTCGCCGAGCGCGAGTCCATGCGCTCGACGTACCACTTCCGGCGCTCCCACTTCTCGACCTCGCGGACGAGGGCGGGCGGGTACTCGGTGCTCGTGGTCACGGGAACTCCTTCGGTGGTCATGCCCGCGAGCCTATCTCACGTGAGGCTCACGGCGTGTCGGACTATGCGTGAAGCGTCTCACGCGGCTATGCTGTTTATACGGGGCAAGCCCGCCCCGGGAAGAGAGGAGGACCCCGATGGAGACACTCGTCGGGATCATCACGGCGACGGTGAACCTCATCACCGCCGTGATCCTCTGGCAGACCGCGAAGCGCAACCGGCGCGAGCGGGACTGACAGGAAAGGCCCCCAGGTGAAACAGACACCTGGGGGCCGCTCCTCCATTGTGGAAGGCTGGAGACATGGAAGCAATAACCCTCACGGTGTCGCTCGCGGCACTCGTCGTCTCGATCGGCGCACTCGTCGCCGCCGTGCGCGCTTCGAGGAGCTCGCGGTGAGCGACCCCCTGCACCAACACGAGGATTGGCAAATTCGCGTCGGCGCGGAGGGGGCGTCCTATTGCGCTGCGTGCGGTGACCGAGTCCGTCTCGACGCCGAGGCTGGTTACTGGAAAACCACGGTGTAGCCACTTGCGGCGCTCGCCGAATACGCCGAAGGCCCCTACTCGCTCGCGCGGGTAGGGGCCTTTCTGTGTTTCACGGCGGCCCGCCAGACCCACGCCCGGAACGGGTAGCCGTCGCCCTCGCCATAGCGCACGAGGACAGCGTCCGGAGTCTGTGAGACGGCGACCGCGTCCACGCGGAAGAGCCCCTCCCGGGTCTGCACGTAGGCGCGGACCGGGAGGAGCCCGGCGTCGACCTCCGGCCCGCCCCGTGCCTCCTCGGAGAGGCTGAAGGGCGGGGACGTCACGGGCGGCCGAGGCCGCTCAGGTCGAGGAGCTCCCACGCGGGGAGTCTGCCGGGGACGGCCGACACCCGCCCTCGCCGGAGTTCAGGTGGACGTACCGGGAGCCCGCCCAGCGCGAGACGCGCACGAGGGGCTCCCGGCAGAGGCCGCACACCGCGGCGTGCTCGTCGGTCACGAGCGTTGGTGCCACCCGGGCACCGGCTCCAGGCGCTCGCCGAGGCGGCTCCCGCGGAGAGGTCGGCCGCGCCAGGCCCGGGCAGCCCGGAGGTACCCGCCGAGGAGCGTGTAGCGCCGCCCGAGCGGGAGGACGGGCAGCACGAGCCACAGGCCGACGCCGCGGGCGACGAGGCCCCAGCGCACGAGCTCGCGCCGCGTCACAAGACCGCCTTCCACGTCACGACGACCCGGGTCTCCTCGTGCCGCTCGACGAGCTGCGGAGCTACGTCGAAATACTCGGAGTCCTGGTACTCCGTGAGGCCCCGTTGGAAGGTCCAGAGGTAGTGCTTCCCGGACGGTGCGCGCGTCACGGCGTGCATGAAGCGGTACCACCGGGACTCGTCGCCCTCCTCGACGGAGACCGTCTCGAAGCCCGCGAGCTCGCAACCCTCCTCGGAGAGGTCCTGCCAGCGCTCGCGACCGTAGCGCGAGGTCCGGTCACTCGACGCGAGGAGCGCCCGGAGCTGCGCCGCCTCCCCTTCCGCCGCCTTGTCGGCGAGGAGCTCGCGCACCTCTGCGGCGTCGAGCTCGTCGCGCTCCTCCGGGGTCACAGGGTCACCCCCGGGAGGACGACCTCGACCTCGCCCGCCTTCGTCGCGAGCACGACGTCGGCGCGCGGCGACTCGGTCGCGTAGAACGCTCCCGGGTGCAGCACGAGGACCTCCGCCGCGGCCTCCGCCTCCTCGGACAGGACCGGGATCAGCCGGTCCGTCTGCCGGTCGTGCAGGACGCCGACGGTGCGGTAGGGCTTCACGGCGAGCACGAAGCGGGGCTCGGCCGGAGCCGGGGCCGGGAAGAGCCGAGCACGAAGGGAGTTGATCGCAGCCGTCACGACGTCGACCACCGTCACGACGCCGTGACGGATCACGCGCGCGAACTCGTGCGCCGCGATGCGGAGCGCGAGGAGGTCACCCTCGCGCATGACGGGGCTCACTTCGCGGCCCGGTTCGCTCGACGGGCGACGCGGGCCGCCTTCGACGCGGCACGGCGACGGGCCTTCTCAGCGGTCGGGACCGTCCCGGCGTAGACGTGCTTCCCGGTGCGGGCCAGGCCGAAGAGGATCGAGCGCTGGAAGGGGTTCGGGGTGAGGGTGGTCATGCGGAGAGCTCCTCGGAGGTCGGGAGGGAGACGAGGGTCAGGGGGGAGAAGGCGGCGATCGAGCTGGCGCGGAGGTGCGGCGCATCGGTCGGGCTGTAGTAGTTCCGCGCCCAGTCGAGGGGGCCGTCGGCCGGGCGCTTCACGCACAGGTCGTTGTCGCGGTCGCGGACGATCGCGCCGACGGGGAGCTCGTCGAGCTCCTCCTCCGTGATCGCCTGGCCGGGTGTGAAGCGCGGCGGGACCGGCGACGGGTCCAGCTGCTCAGCGATTGAGCGGAGCGCCGACGCGACGGCCGAGCCGAGGGCGGTCGCGATCGTGGAGGGGTCGACGGTGGGGTTGATCGTGACGGGGATCGTCACGGAGGTGTTGGTCACGGGGTCTCCTCGGGGTGAGCGATCAGGGGTCAGAAGAACAGGCCTCGGCGGCTGATGGCCGCCTCGTCGCGGTCCCACATGAGGGAGGTCGCCGAGTAGGTGCCCGCGTTCAGCCGCCCGACCGTGCGCTCCACGAGGTCGCGCGCGTGGTCGCCGGTACCGAACTGCGCGAGCCTGCCGGTCTCGCGGTCGCGGACCACGTGGATACGGCCGACGGCGCTGGCGGAGAAGCGCGGGGCAGGGGCCGGAGTCGGGACCGCCGCCGGGGTCTGCCAGGTGTAGCCGCTCGCGCGGAGAGAGCCGTTGTTGAGCCACCGAGCCGTGTTGAGGGCGTGCGCCGTGCTGGTGCGGACGAGGTGCTTCCCGGTGACCGGGTGGACGACGACCGGACGGTGGATCGCGTCGTGAGTGGTGGTGTACTCCCCTCGGAGAGCCGCCGCGAGCTCGCCCGCCGAGGTGCCGATCGGGCCAGTCGTGATCCGATCGGTCGTGATCGTGCCGCCGGTGAGGACCCGCTGCCGGACGGCCGCCGCGGCCTGGAGCGCACGGACGCGGGCACGCTCCGTCGCCAGGGCTGCGGCGTGGTCGACGCGGACGCGGGCAGCTTCGCGAGCGGCCTCCGCCTTCACGGCGTCGACACGCTTCGTGATCTCGGTCTCGATCTCGCCGAGGACGTCCGCGAGGCCGAACTTGTGCGCGAGCGGGCGGGCCGCGCCCATGCGCCGCGCGTGGTCGTAGGTCGAGGAGAAGGTCTTCAGGAGCTCGACGAGGTCGAGGGTCTTCGTGGTCATGCGAGGGGCTCCGATCGGAGAAGAGGAAGAGGAAGGGGGAGGGGTGCCGACGCCGGAGCGCGGGCACCCCTCGGGGTCACTCGAAGGTGATCTCGTCGAGGTCGTCCGGGTGGAAGGTGAACGGGCGACCGCGGCGACCCGTGACGACCTTGAAGAGGCCGGGCTCCGTCGGGTGCGGCGCGAGGGTGCCCGTGCCGCCCTTGCCGTCCGTGCGGGTCACGGTGACCGTGCTCCCTTCGGTGACGGCCTCGGCGACGAGCTCGGAGAAGGTCTGTTCGGGGTTCATGCTGCGGTGTCCTTCGGGGGTGAGGTCCGGCGACGGGTGACCGTCTTCCGGGCGGGCTTGGTGGTCGACTCGGAGGCGGGCTCCGACGTCGGCTCGGGGGCCGACACAGGGGTCGGCTCCGGGGTCGGCAGTGCGAGGAGACGGCCCGGCGAGCTCTCCGGCGTGGCGGAGAGGTGCACGACCGGGGCCGGGGCGGTGAGGGCGAGCGTCGCGTGCGTCAGGGCGTCGAGCTGGAGGCTGTGACGGGCGGTGTTGCCGAGCGGGAGCTCCTGCGCTCGGGCGAGGAGGGCGAGCGACTGCTCGCGATGATCCGAAGCGGTGAGGTCAGCCAGGGGCGTTCTCCGTTCTCGATTGCGGGTTGGACAATCGAGAAGGGGGCCGGTGCTCGGCGAGCTGCTCAGAAAAGTTCGAGGCGGTGCGTGTGACGTTGTGACGGAAGTACCGTCACCTTCGGTTAGTGCTATAGAGCTCTCTCTCTTCACACACAGATACGAAGTGACGTAAGAACCGTCACAACGCCACTCCTGGAGACGACGAAGAGGGCCTCTCCGGTGTGGAGAAGCCCTCTTCGGGTTGTGTAAACGCGCTCCGGCGTCAGGCGGCGAGGTACTCGTCGACTCCCGGATTGTTGTAGAAGGTCACGCGGGACGGGTCGACACCCTTCCGGCCCGGCGTCCCCTTCGTGACCGTCAGGTGATCGAGCCCCTTCGAGAGCACCTTCCGGCGCTCCTCCGGCGTCTCGGCGGCGTGCCACGCCTGGCCGAGCGTCCGGCCGGTCGGCTCCAGCGTCTCGACCTTCGTCGTCGGCACCTCGCGGAGCTCCGTCCGGCGAGCCTTCAGTGCGCCGATGCGCTGCACGAGGGCGACGGTGTCCGCGGAGTCGTCGAGGAGGCCCGCGGACGCCTCACGGAGAGCGGCCTCGACCTCCGCGAGCTCCGCCAGGGCCTCCGGGTCGCCGACCGTGAGAGTCGGCAGGTACTCGGGGAAGTGTCCCCACGTGTGGAGCCACTGGTCGACGACGAGGCGCTCCAGGTTCTCCGCATTGATCGTCGGGGACTCGCACTCCACGCCGTTCCACGAGGCGGGGCACGTGTAGATCGCGTGCCCGTTCGAGCTCGTCACGTACATGCGACCACCGCAGTAGGCACAGAACGCCAGGCCCGAGAGCAAGCGCGCCGCGCGCGTGCGGGGAGTCTTCTCGCGCCGGTACCCGATCGCCTCACGGAGCCGCTCCGCGGTCGCGAGGTCGAGGAGCGGAGTCCACACGGTGCGCGGGAGGCCGTTCTCGTCGCGCACGAGCTCGCCCCGGTTCATTACCCGGCCCTGGAGCGTGTGCGAGCTCCACAGGGCGCGGATCGCCGTACCGGTCCACCGGCCGCGGTCGGCCGACTCGTCGGGAGCTCCGCGGTAGCGCGCCTTCCGGTACTCGCTCTTCGAGGTCGGGACGGCGCGTTCGTTGAGGTCCTTCGCGATCGAGTAGAGCGAGGCCCCGCCGAGGATGCGGTCGGCGACCTCGCGCACGACGAGCGCCTCGGACGGGTTCACGGCGAGCACTCGGCCGACACCGTCCTCGGCAGGCACGGAGTCGTAGCCGAAGGGGACGGAGCCGTGCCCGGTGAAGCGGCCGGAGACGGTCTTCCGGTAGGTCATCGCCGAGCGGGCGCGCGCCGCGGTGTTGTCGGCCTCGGAGCGAGCGATCTCGGAGAGGACCGCGGCGATCATGCGCCAGGACGATTGATCCGAGCGGAGCCCGTCTTGCAGCGCGACGAAGAGCGCGCCGGGCACGGCCTCGAGAGTGTCGGACAGGTCACCGATCGCGCCGAGCCCCTGGCGGGTCCAGCGGTCGAGCTTCCACACGGCGAGTACGTCGGCCTCGTCCTCGCGGAGCATCCGGAGTGCCTCGGCGGCGTTCGCGCGCGCCTTGCGGCCGGAGATTCCGTCGTCCGTGAGGACGAGCTCGACGGACCACCCCTCGCGCTTCGCGAGCTCGCGGAGGTCGGACTCCTGGCGGACGATCGCGGTCGAGTCATCGACGATCGAGGACAGGCGGAGGTAGAGGACGGCGCGCTTCACGTGAGACACGCTATACCAAACGAGCTCCCCCCGGGAGATACCTCACTTGACTCACGCTGGGTTCTCGTAGCGCATGTCGATCACGCCGGTGCCGATCTCGATGCGGCTGGTCCGGGCGGCGATCGCCGAGAGCAGGGGGAACGGCGCCGCCTGCTGCGGAGCGAAGTGGTGCACGCGGAAGTACGCGCCGTCGACGCCCGCTTCCTCGGCCGCGACGGCGAGGTCGATCGCCTGCACGAGGGCCTCGCGGCCGCTGGGCACACGCGAGCCGGGCACGTCACGCCAGTGCCCGAAGGACAGGAACCCGATCTTCGTCATGCCGATGCGAACGCATGCTGCTGCGGCCGCATTCCGACGCGACTACGGTCGTCGGCATGGACGACCCCCGCACCGCGCTCGCCGACGAACGGCGGCGCAACGAGCGGCTGCTCGCCGACGTCGAGCGCAGCATGCGGGACGTCAGCGACGCGCGCCTGGACGCCAACTCGGACGACGAGCACGACCCCGAGGGTGCGACCCTCGCCTGGGAGCGCGGGTCGCTCGGTGCCGTGCGCGACGATGCCCGGGAACGCATCCGCCTGGTCGACGCCGCGCTCGCGCGGCTCGACGCCGGCACCTACGGGTGGTGCGCCGTCGGCGGCGAACCGATCCCGGAGGCCCGTCTCGCCGCGGTCCCGTGGGCCGCGACGTGTGTCGCACACGCGTGACGAGCCTCCAGGCAGACGGGGCCCGCTGACGGGGCTGCGGCCGGCGCGACACGGCCCCGGCTGCGCGAGACGCCGCGGGGCGCGCAGAACGCCGTTGCTTCCGACGCCGTCTCGACGAGACCGCGGCGTCTCGACGGAACGAGGGCGCCGGTGGGCCGAGGCCCGTGACGGCCGGGAGGCGCGGTGTCCGCCCGTCCCACCGCTCACGTGGCGTGGACCGGTTGCGCCGCCGTTTCCCAGCCGCGCGCCCTAGGTTGCCGCCATGGACGACACCCACGAGCGACCCGACGCGGTCGTGCGTGCCGACACCACGGCTCCCGAGACCGACGCCGACGACCGGCACCACCGCTTCCGGTGGTTCCGTCGGATGCGCGCCTGGATCCACGCGCGGCCGGGGTGGCACCTGTTCTACAAGGTGCTCGTCGGGATCGTCGGCGGACTCGTCGTGGTGATCGGGCTCATCCTCGTGCCGTTGCCCGGTCCGGGGTGGCTGGTGGTCTTCATCGGCCTGACGATCCTGGCGAGCGAGTTCCACTTCTTCCACCGCATCATCACGTGGCTGCGCGCGCAGCTCCACCGCTTCTGGGACTGGGCGAAGGCGCACGGACCGCAGTGGCTGCGGAGGGCGGCCGACCGCGGCAAGGCCGACGTCGACGCGGCGCACGCCGACGCACACCGCAGCACCGGGGTCCGCGCACAGCGACCGAACCGGGCGCGGGCCGGGCACTAGCCCTCGCGCAGCGCTACTCGGCGACGGTCCGGACGGAACCGGTCGCGGTGCGCTCGACGGCCTCGGCGGCGCGCTCCTCGACCCCGGCCGCGCTGCGTGACGCGAGCTGCAGCACGAGGGCGATCGCCGCGGCGAGGACGATGAAGGCGCCGTAGCCGGCGAGCACCGGCACGAAGCCGAACGCCGGTTCGACGAGTCCCGCGACGACGGCGGGTACGCCGAACGCCAGGTAGCTGACGATGTAGACCGACGACAGGAGTCCGGCGCGGTGCGTCGGCGCCGCGGTGGCGAGCAGCATCCGCAGGGGTGCCTGGAAGCCCGCGCCGAAGCCGACGCCCGCGATCGCGCTGCCGACGACGAGCCCGGGCAGCGAGTGCGCGAACACGAACGCCACGGTGACGACCGGGCCGACGATGAGCGCGACGAGCCCGAGGAACAGGCTCCGACGTGTGTCGAGGCGCTGGATGGCGAGGCCGGTGAGTCCGCCGACGCCGGTGACGACGGCGATCAGGGCCCCGGCTGCGAAGTGGTCGTGGATGCCGAACACCGCGCCGAGCGCCGACGGCACGAGCGACAGGAACAGCCCGCCCAGTGCCCAGCTGGCGACGAGCGCCCCGGCGACGCCGCGGAAGAGCGCCCGCGACGCCCGCGGCACGGACACGGTCGGGCGGAGGGAGCGGAGTGCACCCGGTCGGCGCGTGACCCGCTCGGGCACGACGACCAGGGCGGCGACGAGCAGCAGCAGGAGCGCACCGAAGAGCACGTAGACGAGCTGCTCCGGTGCCGGGCCCCACTCCACGAGGGCGCCGCTCGACACCGCGCCGGTCGCCAGGGCGAAGGGTGGGACGGCACCGTTCAGCACGCCCGCGAGCGAGGGGAAGCGCTCGAGCGAGTTGTCGATGAGCGCTGCACCGAGGGCGCCGATGAGCAGCCCGACCGCGACGCCCTGCACGATCCGGTCGACCACGAGGGCCGTGAACCCGTCGGCGCCGGTGAACAGCACGAGCGACACGACGAGCAGCAGTCCGCCGGCGACGAGCACGGGCTTCCGGCCGACGTGGTCGGACAGCCGACCGGCGACGAGCATGGTGACGAGGAGCCCGGCGACGTAGATCGCGAACACCCCCGTGAGCATGAGCGGCGTGAGGTCCCACTCGGCGGCGTAGACGGGGTAGATCGGCGACGGGACCGAGGACGAGGCCATCGCCACGAAGAGCATGGCGGCGAGGATCCAGAACCCCGCGACTCCGCGTGCTGACTGCATGGTGGCACCTTCCGGCCGGATCGACTGCTGTACGACAGCATTCGTACAGCAGTGCACCAGTACGACGCAAGTCGTACTACTGCCAGCGCGGTGCTACCGTCGTCGCATGCCCGCCGCGCCCGTGGACTCCGTCGTCGCCCCAGAACGCCTGCCGCAGCCGACCGTCGCCGAGATGGACCTGCCCGTCGTGCTCGACGCACTGAGCGACCCGATCCGGCTGACGATCCTGCACCGCTACCTGGTCGACGCCGCCGGCGGCGTCCGCAGCTGCGGGTGGGTCGGGGTCGACCGACCGAAGTCGACGCTGACGCACCACTTCCGCGTCCTGCGCGAGGCCGGCCTGCTCGAGCAGCACCAGGAGGGACTGACGCGGTCGAGCCGGGTCCGGGTCGAGGACGTGCAGCAGCGCTTCCCCGGGCTCCTCGACCTGGTGGCCGCGTGGCAGGTCCCCGCGACCGTCATGCGCGAGGAGGTCCCCGCGTGACCGGCCGGCCCCGCGGTCCGATCGCCCACGAGCTCCCGACGATCACGACCGTCCCCGCGGTGACGACGGCGCTCGCCGCCGACCTCGACGCCGTGGGCTTCACCGTCGACCGCATCGACGCACTCTGGGGCACCGAGGCCGCCGCATCGCTGCACCGCGGTTCCCGGGTCGCCGCGCTGCGGGCGCTCGCCGCGCGGGACTCCACGCCGCTGACCACGCTCGCGACGCTGTTCGTGCTCGGCCTGCCGGTCGACCGGAGCGATGCCGAGCGGGCGTTCCCGACGGCCGGGCTCGACGCGGTGCTCGCGGCCGGTCTGCTCCGGATCGACGACGACACGGACGACGCCGGTGCTCCCGACGCGGACCACGTCCTGGTCCACCCGACCGTCGACCTGCGGCCCTACGCCTTCGTCGACGACCTCGGCGCCGGCAGCTGGTGGATCGTCTCCGACCTCGGGGAGCTCGCGCTCGGCACGGCACTGGGCGAGGAGCACGTGCTCGGCATCGGCGGCGCGACCACCACGCTCTCCGGGCTCCAGGTCCCGGTGCCGGTCCGTCGGGTGCTCGACCTCGGGACCGGGTGCGGGATCCAGGCCATGCACGCCCGTCGCTTCGCCGACGAGGTCGTCGCCACGGACATCTCCCGCCGTGCGCTCGACATCGCCCGGTTCAACGCGGCGCTCAACGGCATCGACGGCATCGAGTTCCGGCTCGGGTCGCTGTACGAGCCGGTGGCGGGCGAGCGGTTCGACCGGATCGTGTCGAACCCGCCGTTCGTCATCACCCCGCGTCGCGACGACGTGCCGTCCTACGAGTACCGCGACGGCGGCATGGTCGGCGACGCGCTCGTCGAGACCGTGCTCCGCGGGCTCGCCGACCACCTCGCACCCGGCGGGACCGCGCAGCTGCTCGGCAACTGGGAGTACCGCTGGGGCGTCGACGGGCTCGACCGGGTGCGCTCGTGGTTCGCGGACGCCGAGGACCTCGACCTGTGGGTCGTCGAGCGGGAGCGCGAGGACCCGCCCGCCTACGCCGAGACCTGGATCCGCGACGGCGGCACGAAGCCCGGCACGGACGGGTTCGACCGGCTCGTGGACGCCTGGCTCGACGACTTCGCGACCCGGCGGGTCACCGGGGTCGGTTTCGGGTACGTGGTCGTCCGGCGTGCGTCGGCGTCGGCAACGGAGATCGGTCGGCCGGGAGGTACGGCTCGCCTCCGCCGCGCCGAGCGGGTCCCCGAGGCGCTCGGTTCCAACCCCGTGGGGCTCGGCGCGACGGTCGCACGGGTGCTCGACGCCACCGGGTGGCTCGAGGCGCACGACGACGAGGCGCTCGCCGCCGCCCATCTGCGGGTCGCCGGTGACGTGACCGAGGAGCGGCACTACTGGCCAGGGAACGACGACCCGACCGTGATCACGCTCGTGCAGGGCGGTGGCTTCGGCCGTCGGGTGGACGCGGACACGGCGCTCGCCGCGTTCGTGGGTGCCTGCGACGGGGAGCTGTCGGTCGCGGCGATCGTCGGCGCCATCGCGCAGATCACCGGCGTGGACGAGGACGCGCTCGTGGCAGACCTGCTGCCGCGCGTGCGCGACCTGGTGCTGGACGGCCTGCTGCTCGCGCCGACGTCCTGAGGCCGCCCCGCGCCTCCCGTCCGGTCTCCCGCGGAACGCAACTGTGGCGGCTGCTCGCAGCGGTGGAGCGCTGCGAGCGGCCGCCGACGTTGCGTCCCGCGGAAACGGTCAGCGCGAGCGGTGGTTCCGCCAGGTGTGCTCGGGGGCGTAGCCGAGGAGCTCGCGGGCCTTCTCGCTCGAGAGCAGGGAGCTCGTGCCGTCGATGTCCGCACGGCGCTCGATGTCCGGCACGAAGCGCTCCACGAGCTCGATCGTCGGGGTGTCCATCACGGTGTCGGGGCTCGCGATGACGAACGCCTCGAACCCGGTGAGCTCGGCCTCGAGCGACCGCCGCACGGCCTGCGCCCCGTCGCGCGAGTCGATGTACGACCACAGGTTGAAGGTCTTCGCCTCGGGGGAGGCGTCCCACGGGAACGACGGGTAGTTGGTCTCGTCCATGACGTTCGAGAAGCGCAGCCCGATCATCTTGAGCTCCGGGTCCCAGCGGGTGAAGTGGCGGGCCATCTCCTCCTCGACCGCCTTGCCGAGCGAGTACGAGGACTGCGGGCGGACCGCGAACTCCTCGTCGACGGGCAGGTACGGCGGGTGGTGCTCGCCCATCGGGATGCCGAGCAGGGTCTCGCTCGACGCCCACACGACGTTCTTGATCCGGGCGACACGGGCGGCGTGGAAGACGTTGATCGACGCGGTCACGTTGTTCGTGATGAGAGCGACGTCGGGCACCTGTCCGGGGGCCGGTACGGCGGCGAGGTGCACCACGGCGTCGACGCGGTCGTAGCGGTCGTCGATGCCCGTGAGCGCCCCGAGCACCTGGCCGTAGTCGCTCAGGTCGATGCGGACGAAGGGCACCCGCTCCGGCTTGTCGGGGGAGGGCACCCGGTCGAGCAGGACCACGTCGTACCCGTGCTCGTCGAGGTCGCGGACGACCGCCCGTCCGAGCTTCCCGCTGCCTCCGGTCACCACAACACGCGTCATCGCGTCACTCCACATCGTCGTCGGACGGCCTGGTCGGCCGGACCCCATCCTGCCGTGCGCGCCCGAGCGGGGACCAGGCACTGGCGGTACCTGTCCGGGCGGCGCAGGCGGTGCAGGCGACGCAGGCGATGCGGCCGACGCGGCCCGGGGCCGGAGCGGTCGAGCGCGGCGGGAGCGCGGCGGGCCGGGGTGCCGGCGTCAGGCCGGGGCGGGCGTGACGGACTGCGCGACCGCGAGCCGTGCGACGAGCTCGACGTGGTCGGCCATGTCCCGCGACGGGTCGTACAGCCACTGGATCTGCATGCCGTCGGAGATCGCCAGGAGCACGCTCGCCAGCTGCTCGGTGTCCACGTCGGAGCGGAGCCGGCCGTCCTGCTGCATGGTGCGGAAGTCCCGGGCGAAGTCGTTCCGGCTGCGCTCGTAGCGCTCGCGGAAGTACTCGTGCGCGGGGTGCTCGTCGTCGGTCGCGGCGGCCGCCGACAGGTTGACGAACATCTGCACGAGGCCCGGGACCTCGGTGTTGTGCCGGACGATCGCCGCGAGGAACGCACCGGGGTCCTCGGCCGCGGTGCCCCAGTCGTGCGCCAGGTCGACCTCGTCGCGGCGACGGAGGATCTCCACCCAGAGGTCGTCCTTCGAGTCGAAGTAGTGCAGCAGCCCGGCCTGGGTGAGCCCGACCGCGTCGGCGATGTCCTTGATGCTCGTGCGCCGGAACCCCTGCTGCGCGACGAGGTCGAGCGCGACCGTGAGGATCTCCTCGCGCTTCGCGATCCCCTTCGCGTACGAACCCCGTCGTGCCATGGCGCGAGCGTACAGCGGGTTCGAGACCCAACAAACCTACTTCCGATAGGTTTTGGGTGCTACGCTGCCCGCAGCCGCCGACGATGGCGCGCGGAGGTCATGCCCCGTCGCCTGCGTCGCACAACGAAGGGACCGACCATCGTGACCACCGTGGACGACACCACCCGCGCCTCCCGGCCGACCGCCGCGTCGCCGCTGGACGAGCGCATCGCCGCGCTCGTCGGACAGCTGACGACCGCGGAGAAGGTCCAGCTGCTGACCGGGCGCGACTTCTGGACGACCTGGCCGGTCGAGAAGATCGGGCTGCGCCGCATCCTGATGTCCGACGGTCCGTCCGGCGTCCGCGGCGAGGTCTGGGACGAGCGCGACCCGTCGCTCAACCTGCCGTCCGCCACCGCCCTGTCGGCGAGCTGGGACCGCGCGATCGCGAAGCGCTACGGTGCCGCCGCGGCGGTCGAGGCCCGCCGGAAGGGCGTCGACGTCGTCCTCGGCCCGACGATCAACCTGCACCGCTCGCCCCTCGGTGGTCGCCACTTCGAGGCGTTCAGCGAGGACCCGCTGCTGACCGGCGACCTCGCCGCGTCCTACGTCGACGGCGTGCAGGAGAACGGCGTCGCCGCGACCCCGAAGCACTACATCGCGAACGACTACGAGACCGACCGGTTCACCGCGTCGACGGAGGTGTCGGACCGTGCGCTCCGTGAGCTGTACCTGCTCGCGTTCGAGAAGGCCGTGACCGAGGCGCACGCCTGGGCGGTCATGTCGTCCTACAACGCGATCAACGGCGTCACCGCGTCCGAGAACGACCTGCTCGAGACACCGCTCAACTCGGAGTGGGGCTTCGACGGCATCGTCGTGTCCGACTGGACCGGCGTCCGCTCGGTGGAGTCGGCGAAGGCGTCGCAGGACGTCGCGATGCCCGGGCCGAACCCCTGGTGGAGCGAGGGGCCCCTGCTGCAGGCGGTCGAGTCGGGCGAGGTCCCGATGGAGGCCGTCGACCGCAAGGTCCGCCGCATCCTGACGCTCGCCGCCCGCGTCGGCGCGCTCGAGGGCTTCGAGCCCGTGGCCGCGCAGCCGGTGCACGTCGAGGACGGCGTCGCGTTCGTGCGGACGGCCGAGGCCGAGGGCACCGTCCTCGTCCGCAACACCGGGATCCTGCCGCTCGATGCGTCCGCGGTGTCGCGGATCGCGCTCCTCGGGCACAACGCCGACCAGGCCCGCACGCAGGGCGGCGGTTCGGCGACGGTGGTGCCGGAGCACGTCGTCACGCCCATCGAGGGCATCCGAGCGGCCTTCCCCGGCGCGACGGTCGACCACGCCATCGGCGCCGTGGTGCAGGAGGGCATCGCGGAGTTCCCGCTGTCCAGCATCACGAACCCGGCCACGGGGGAGCCCGGTGCACGGGTGGCGTTCGTCAAGGGCGGCGAGGAGCTGTTCGTCGAGGACCGCCGTGCCACCGCGCTGTTCTGGTTCGGCGGCGACGCCCCGATCCGGGAGTCCGACCGACTCGACGTCACCACGACGTACACCGCCGAGACGACGGGGACCGTGCGGATCGGCATCGGTGCCGCCGGTCGCTCGCGCATGTGGGTCGACGGCGAGCTCCTGCTCGACGAGACCGTGCCGGTCGAGGGGGACCAGCTCGGTGCGGCGTTCCTCAACCCGCCGGCGCGCTCGGTGCCGGTGTCGGTCGAGGCCGGGCAGCAGCTCGCGATCCGGATCGAGCACGACATCGTGCAGGACGAGGCGCTGGGCGGTGTGCTCGCCTACCAGTTCGGTACCGAGCCGAGCGACGCCGACCCCGCCGCACTCGTCGAGGCCGCGGTCGCGACGGCCCGCGACGCCGACGTGGCGATCGTCGTCGTCGGGACGAACAGCAAGGTCGAGTCCGAGGGCTACGACCGCTCGTCGCTCGCGCTGCCGGGCCACCAGGACGAGCTGGTCCGTGCCGTCGCCGCCGTGAACCCGAACACGGTCGTCGTGGTGAACTCCGGTTCGCCGGTCGAGATGCCCTGGCGGAACGACGTCGCCGCGGTGCTCCTGACCTGGTTCGGCGGACAGGAGTACGGCAACGCGCTCGCCGACGTCCTGACCGGTGCCGCGGAGCCCGGCGGGCGCCTGCCCACCACCTGGCCGGCGACCCTCGCCGACGTCCCGGTGCAGGACGTCACGCCGGTCGACGGCAAGGTCGCCTACGACGAGGGCGTGCACGTGGGCTACCGTGCCTGGCTGCGCGCCGGCACCGAACCCGCCTACCCCTTCGGCCACGGCCTGGGCTACACCACCTGGACGATCGACGGCGTGGCCGCGTCGCCGACCGTGACGGAGGGTGACGCCGCGATCGTCACCGCGACCGTGGCGAACACGGGCGACCGTGCCGGGAAGCACGTCGTGCAGGTCTACGCCTCGCGGACGGAGTCGTCGGTCGACCGTCCCGTTCGCTGGCTCGTCGGCTTCGCGCCCGTCCGGCTCGGGGCAGGGGAGTCCACCGAGGTGTCGATCGAGGTTCCGGCCCGGGCGTTCGCACACTGGGACGGCGCCTGGCGCTACGAGCCCGGGACGTTCGAGCTCCACGTCGGTGCCTCGGTCGCGGACCTGGCCGGTTCCGCGGCCCTCGAACTGGAGTGAGCCGATTTCCGCACGGTCGTGGATGCGTTCAGTAGCATGAATCCGCGCCAGTCGGCTGGTTACCGTCGGCGCGCGCACCACCGAGGGATCGTCGTGTGAGCGAAGCGGCCTCCTGATCCGGCCGTGGAACCCCGTCGATCCCGGTGCGTCCAGAATGCGTCCCCGCGTCCGCGCGGGGGCGCATTCGTCGTCCTGTGGGCAAAGGTACGAGAGCGTACCTTTCCGCTTCTGACCAGGGGTTGTCGTGCGCAACTGGCCATGTGCCCGTTCCCGGGGAAGTGATGATGACAAATCCTTCAGAAAGTGAAAGAGTGATGCCACCATCCCGTACGGATCAGGGACGAGATGGTCATCCGGCCCGGGGCTCGTCGGACCTCACCACCCCGACTCGAGCCCCGGCCGGGTGCCTGTCGTCAGCGGTCGTGCTCAGGGCAGCCGCGGGGCGATCTCCTCGGCGACGACCCGCAGGATGCGTTCGTGCGCCGCGGCGTCGCCGTTCGCCGGCAGGGTGATCACCAGCTCGTCGGTCGCCTGGACCGCGGGGTCGGCTGCCAGGGCGTCGACGATCTCGTCCACACCGCCCGACACGATCCTGCTGAACCGGAACGGCGGACCGCTCAGGGGGCGCCCCTCGTCGTCCATCCCGCTCGCGTACCCGGTGAGGAACTCCTCGTGCACCCGGCGGTCGTGGTCGTCGAGCAGCGGGACGACGATCCGACCGACCGCCACCTTCGGCGTGCGGCCGGGGTGCTCGCCGGCGGCCTGCAGCTCGGCGAAGCGGTCGCGGTACGCGGTGAGCTGGTCCGCCTGTGCCTGGGCGAACGGGGCGCCCGTGTCCTCGGTGTTGAGCGTCGAGCAGTGCAGCAGCAGGCCCTTCTCGGCCGTGCGGACCGCGGTGCCCGTGCTGCCGCCGCCCCACCAGACGCGGTCGCGCAGGCCGGGCGACAGCGGCTGGAGGGTCAGGTCGGCACCGGCGGGGATGCTCTCGTAGCCCTTCCCTGCAGTGCCGAGCGGCTCGCCCTGCAGGACCTCGAGCAGCCGCGCCGCACGCACCTCGGCCTCGTCGCGGAAGCTGCGCTCCGACCCGCCGAACACCGGGTCGAGGATCGGGCCGTACCCGGCGATCCCGGTGCTGATGCCGAGCTGCACCCGGCCGTCGCTGAGCAGGTCGACGGTGCTGGCGTCCTCGGCGAGACGGATCGGATCCTCGTACCGCATGCCGAGGACGGCGGTGCCGAAACCGATGGTGCTCGTGCGCTGGGCGGCCGCCGCGAAGAACGTCATCGGGCTGGTCAGGAAGGGCTCGAAGTGGCGGCCCCGGACCCAGCCGGTGCCGTACCCGAGCGACTCGGCCGTCTCGAACAAGCGGAGACCGTCCTCCAGGGCGGCAGCAGCACCGGCGGTGCCGCCGTGGTTGGGGACGAAGGAGAGGAAGCCGAGTTCGCGCACGGTCTGAGTCTATGCGCGCGCATCGATTCCCGACAGGGCGCCGGACGGGAGGCGCGGCTCGTCTCCGGCCTGCGACCTGCGGTCGGTGCGTGCGGACGCCGGATGCGTGACGGAGCGGCCCCGTGCCTCCCGTCCGCCGCCGGCTCGTCTGCCGGTCACCGCCCACCTGGGAGGATGGGCGCATGACCGACGTCACCACCACCCCGCCGCTCCTCGCCGCCCTGCCGGCGGCGGTCGACGGCGCCGTCGACCCCGACGCGGTCTACCAGGCGTTCGCCGACTGGGCCGAGGCGGGCGGACGACCGCTCTACCCGGCGCAGGACGAAGCGCTCATCGAGCTCGTCTCCGGCGCGAACGTCGTCCTCAGCACGCCGACCGGTACCGGCAAGTCCCTCGTCGCGGCCGGGGCGCACTTCGCCGCGCTCGCCGAGGGCAAGCGCAGCTACTACACGGCGCCGATCAAGGCCCTCGTCTCCGAGAAGTTCTTCCAGCTCGTGGACCTGTTCGGCGCGCAGAACGTCGGCATGGTGACCGGTGACTCGAGCGTCAACGCGGACGCCCCGATCATCTGCTGCACGGCCGAGATCCTCGCGAACACCGCGCTCCGCCAGGGCCCGGACGCCGAGGTCGACGTCGTGGTGATGGACGAGTTCCACTTCTACGGCGACCCCGACCGCGGCTGGGCGTGGCAGGTGCCGCTGCTCGTGCTCGAGCGCGTGCAGTTCCTGCTCATGTCGGCGACGCTCGGCGACGTCACGACCATCGCCGACGACCTGTCGCGCCGGACCGGGCGCCCGACCGCACGGGTCACCGGCGTCTCGCGACCCGTGCCGTTGTCGTACGAGTACGTGCTGACGCCCGTGCAGGAGACGGTCGAACGCCTGCTCGAGGAGGGCAAGGCGCCGGTCTACATCGTGCACTTCGCCCAGGCCGCGGCGCTCGAGCGTGCGCAGGCGCTCATGTCCGTGAAGGTGGCGTCGCGTGAACGCCGGGACGAGATTGCCGCCGCGATCGCCGGGTTCCGGTTCAGCGCCGGGTTCGGGCAGACGCTGTCACGACTCATCCGGGCCGGCATCGGCGTGCACCACGCCGGCATGCTGCCGAAGTACCGCCGGCTCGTCGAGCAGCTCGCCCAGCGCGGCCTGCTGCCGGTGATCTGCGGCACCGACACCCTGGGGGTCGGGATCAACGTGCCGATCCGCTCCGTGCTGCTCACCGGGCTGACGAAGTTCGACGGCTCCCGGATGCGGCAGCTGTCCGCCCGCGAGTTCCACCAGATCGCCGGACGAGCCGGACGAGCCGGCTACGACACCGAGGGCGACGTCGTGGCCGAGGCGCCGGAGCACGAGATCGAGAACGCCCGGGCCGTCGCCAAGGCCGGGGACGACCCGAAGAAGAAGAACAAGGTCAAGAAGAAGAAGGCGCCGGAGGGGTTCGTCTCGTGGGGGCCGGCGTCGTTCGACCGGCTCATCGCCGCCGAGCCCGAGCCGATGGTGTCCCGGATGCGGATCACGCACGCGATGGTGCTCGCCGTCGTCGCCCGCGGGGGTGACGCCTTCGCCGACGTCCGCTCGCTCGTGTTCGAGAACCACGAGCCGCGCTCCCGGCAGCTCGCGATTGCCCGACGCGCGCTGTCGATCGCCCGCACGCTGATCAACGCCCGCGTGATCGAGAAGGTCGACGGGCGCTACCGCATGACCGTCGACCTGCCCGTGAACTTCGCGCTCAACCAGCCGCTGTCGCCGTTCGCACTCGCCGCCTTCGAACTGCTCGACCCCGAGTCCCCGACGTACGCGCTCGACATGGTGTCGGTCGTCGAGGCGACCCTCGACGACCCGCGCGCCGTCCTCGCGCAGCAGCAGTTCAAGGAGCGCGGCGAGGAGGTCGCCCGGATGAAGCGCGAGGGCATCGAGTACGAGGAGCGGATGGAGCTGCTCGAGGAGGTCACCTGGCCCAAGCCGCTCAACGAACTGCTGACCGCCGCGTACGAGGCCTACGCGGCCGAACAGCCGTGGGTGCTCGACTTCACGCTGTCGCCCAAGGCCGTGGTGCGCGACGTGTACGAGCGGGCGATGACCTTCGGCGACTTCGTGCGGTTCTACCAGCTGACCCGCTCCGAGGGACTCGTGCTCCGGTACCTGTCCGACGCCTACCGCACCATGCGCCAGACCATCTCCGAGGAACAGCGCACGCCCGAGCTCGACGACCTGATCGAGTGGCTCGGCGAGGTCGTGCGGCAGACCGACTCCTCGCTCGTCGACGAGTGGGAGGCGCTGGTCAACGGCTCCGTCGCGGAGGCCGCCGCGGAACACGACGAGATCGCGCCGCCGCAGCCCGCCCGGCTCACCGGCAACCCGCGAGCGTTCCGCGTGCTCGTGCGGAACGCCCTGTTCCAGCGGGTGCTGCTCGCGGCGGCCGACGACGTTGCCGGGCTCGCCGCGCTCGACGGGGCCGCAGGGTTCGGGCAGGAGGAGTGGGACGCCGTGCTCGAGGAGTACTACGAGGAGCACGACGCGATCGGGACCGACGGGGACGCCCGGTCGATGGCGTACCTGGTGCTCGACGAGCACGGGCCGGGTCGGACCTGGCGGGCACGGCAGATCTTCGCCGACCCCGAGGGCGACAAGGACTTCGGGTTCTCGGCGACGATCGACCTGGACGCGTCCGACGAGACCGGCGAAGCCGTGGTGCGCGTCACCGAGATCGGCCGGTTCGACGGCTGGGCCGAGGTCGACGTCGACTGAGGGCGGCCTCGCTCGGCCGCCGCACGGAACCTCGCCGCCGCGGTCCGGGTACCTTCGACGCCAGCCCCGGACACCCGGGACGGGGCACCACGGAAGGACCCGTCATGCGCATCGGATCGAGCATCGCACTGATCGTCATCGGAGCGATCGTCGCCTTCGCGGTCGACTACCAGATCGCCGGCATCGACCTGCGCCTGATCGGCTACATCCTGATGGCCGCCGGCGTCGTGCTGCTCATCATCAGCCTGGCGGTCGGGTTCGGCGGGCGTCGGACCACGACCACCACCCGGTCGGGCGTCGACCCGGCGTCGGGGGAGCAGATCACCCGGCAGGACCGTCGCGACGGCACCTACTGAGCGCGCGTTCCGAGCGGACGACGACGGGCCCGGGCGAGGACATCGCCCGGGCCCGTCGTCGTGCGGCCCGTCGTCGTGCAGCCCGACAGGGCGTGCGGCTCGTCAGAACAGGGTGGCAGGCGGTTCGACCTGCGCCGGCTCCGGAGCGGGCGGGACGACGGTGTCCGGCCAACCCGGACCGGACGGTACCTCGGTGTGGTTCTGGAAGGCGGTCGCAGCGCCGCGGGCACGGACGTCCGCGGCCTCGTTCATCTCGTGGCCGACGTGCCCGCGGACCCACTCGAAGGTGACCTTGCGGCCCTGCAGCTCGGCGTCGAGCTCCTTGATGATCTCGACGTTCAGCACGGGCTTGCCGTCGGCCTTGCGCCAGCCCTTGCGCTTCCACCCGGCCAGCCACTCCGTGCACGCCTTGATCGCGTACTGGCTGTCGCAGAGGATGTGCAGCGGTTCGCCGGTGTCCTTCGTGGCGCGGAGCAGTTGCAGCACGGCGGTCAGCTCACCGATGTTGTTCGTCGCACGCGGCCACCCGCCAGCTGCCCAGCGGTCGTCATCGACGTACCAGGCCCAGCCGGCCGGTCCGGGATTGCCGAGGGCGGAGCCGTCTGCGGCGGCGACGATGGTCACGATGTGGCCTCCTGGGTGGTGCGGGGTGCTGGTCGAGCGTAGCCGACCGACGGACGCACGCCAGATCAGCGCGTGGCGGGGTCGAGGTTGAGCAGGGTCCCCTTGATCACCCAGTCGTCGCCCTCCGTCTCCATCTGCGGGTTCAGCCACCGCAACTGGGCGACGGTGATCCCGAAGCGCTTCGCGATCGTGGTCAGGTCGTCACCCTGATTGACGCGGTAGCTGACCGGGGTGCCGGTGGTGCCGCGGAGGGTCTCGTCGGCGGCGTCGAACGCGTAGCCGTAGGCACCCGGGCGAGCGGTGCCGAGCGTGACGTGGAGATCCGGCTCCGGATCCGGGATCGACCAGGACAGCGTGCCGATCGCGAGCACCTTGTGGACCCACGGGCGGTCGCTGTCGTCACCGTCGGACTGGTCCGGCACGAGGACGACGGTGCGCAGCCAGTCCGGGTCCGCCCCTGCTCCGGACAGGCTGACGGTGGCCGGGGGCTGGGCCTGCGCGCCCCACCTCGTCGTGCCCACGGCTCGGGCGTCGTAGCCGTCCCCGTACTGCGCCGTGCGCCGGAACTCCACCGACATCGGCTGCGGCTGGGTGGTGCGGTAGCCGGAGAGCTCCGCGTCGAACGTGCCGTGGTCGTTCGCGACGACCCGGACGTGGACCGCGGTGTCGCCGGACTTCGACACGGCGTCGGTCTCCGCGACCACCGTGCCGGCCGGGACCGCCTGCGGTGCCGCGACGGGCTGGGCGGTGTCGTCCGCGGCAGCCGACCCGTCGACGGGCCCCGGCGTCGCGGAGGCGCTCGGCGCAGCGTGGCCGGTCGGCGCCGGCAGCGGGGCGTCGTCGCCGAACAGCGAGCAGCCCGCCAACAGCAGCGTGCTCATCCCCACCAGTGCGACGGCCGCCGTGCCCCGTGCCCTCGTCCGACCCATCGTCCGACCCCCTTCGTCGGGACGACGGTACCCGAGCGCGAACCGGATCACGGCCGTCGTGACCGAACCGGTACCAGGAGCCCCGGCCTACTGTGCGGGGCATGAGCGACAGCATCCCGAACGTGCCCGGCCCCGACGAGTCCGACGACCGCGCCCGCAACGACGAACTCCGCGACGCGGCGCACAGCGACGACGTCGACGGCGTGAGCGACCGCGAGCAGCGTGCCGCCGACACGTCCTACAGCCCGTCGAGCGAACGGGAGACGGTCGCGTCCCAGACGCAGCAGCGCAGCCGCGAGGACCTCGAGCAGGACGGCATCGACCCGTCCCGCGTGGTGGCGGCACCCGGCACCGGCGGTGCGGACGACGCGGGCGACGTCGAGCCCGAGCCGGGCGACCTGAACCTGCCGTGGCAGTCCGAGGAGGACCGCCGGGGCTAGGGCGTGTCTCCTGAAGATCAGGTAGAGCGCTGGCGCGCTGTAGTGGTGAGATGATTCCAGCTGCTCTCCGATGCTCAGTGGTCTTCGATCCAGTCGTTCATGCCGGGTCCGACAGGCAAACGTGGCCGTCCGTCTGCGGACGCTCGGAGCATGGTCGAGGGGATCGTGGACCGGTATCGGACCGGGATCGCGTGGCGTGACCTGCCCGAGGTGTTCGGGCCGTGGCAGACGGTGTGGAAGTGGCATCGCCGGATGGCAGGCGACGGCACGTGGGACAGGGTCCTCGCCGCGGTGACAGCGTCCGCGGACCAGGCTGGGGCGGTGGATCGGTCGTTGTCAGTGGACTCCACGATCGCTCGCGCGCATCAGCACGCCACGAACATCGCCCGCACCACAGGGGGAACCATCGAATCACACGGATCCGGGACTCGAGCCGCCTGATCACGGATGCGGCCGCTCCCGCGGCGGCCTGTCCACGAAGGTCCACCAGCTCGTCGACGGCCACGGGCTGCCCCTGGTCACCCTGATCACGCCCGGACAAGCCGGCGACTCACCGAGGCTGCTGCCGCTGCTGGCAGCGCTCGAAGTGGCCCGTCCGGTGGGCAGGCCGCGGACCCGACCGGACCGGCTCCGCGGTGACAAGGCGTACTCATCCAAAGCGATCCGGCAACACCTGCGCGACCGCGGTATCGAGTCCGTGATCCCCGAGCCTCGCGGCCAGCAAGGACGCCGGAAACGGCGTGGTTCCCGCGGCGGGAGACCCGTGACCTGCGACCGCATCGACTACAGGAACCGGAACGTCGTCGAGCGTGGCTTCTGTCGCCTCAAGCGATGGCGAGCCCTGGCGACGAGGTACGACGACCTCGCGATCGTCCACCGCTCAGCCGTCGTGCTCAACGCCGTCATCGCCTGGACCCACCATTCAGGAGACACGATCTAGATCCCTCCCGCTCCGCCCATCGTCCCCGATCGACCCAGGAGCAGGAACCATGATCACCACGACACGCACCACCAAGACCGCGGCCCTCCGTCCGGCCGGGAAGACCTCGACGCCCCGCCGCACCATCGAGGAGAAGAAGGCGCAGGCCGCCGCACTCCACGAGTCGATCGCGACGCAGGTTGAGAGCTTGCGCGACGCGGAACGGTGGACGGCGTTCCTCGCGCGCGCGTCCGCGTTCCACGCCTACAGCCTGGGCAACGTGTTGTTGATCCTCGGTCAGCGCCCCGACGCGTCGCGCGTCGCCGGGTTCCGCAAGTGGCAGGGACTCGGCCGACGATGATCCCGCACACGATCGGTGCAGCTGACGGCAGGCCTGTCGGGGCGCTCACCATTCTTGCTGCGGCAGGTGAGCACGCGCACATCGCACCCTGATCGAGGACGGACATCGACCGGTCAGCGCCTGTCGTGATCCGGCAGCGGTTCAGTCCAGGACGAAAGCGGCGCGCCGCCGCCGGTCGATCGCATGGATGGTCAGAGCAATGACCGCGCCCAGCAGTGCTCCGACGGTGTTCATGAACCAGTCGTTGGTGTCGCATCGCCGGCCGAGGGCCGGTGCGAGGGCCTGCACGACCTCGATGGCGACGGAGAGGGCGACGGTGCCGGCGAGGACGGTGAGTGGCCGGCTCGTCGCCACGCTGAGGAAGAGCGCGAGCGGCAGCAGCAGCGCGATGTTGGCGAGGGTGTCGATGCCCTGGAACGGGACCGAGAACTGCACGGTGCAGGTGACGCCGCCAGAGCGGGCACCGTCGGGGAGCAGGGTGAGCACGAGGGCGGCGACGAACGACAGGCCGGAGAGGCCGAGCAGGACGCCGCGGAGCCGCAGACGGTGGAGCAGCCAGGCGACCCCCGTGGCGACGGCGAGGGCGACCCAGAACCCGATGGGGACGAGGGGTGCGTGTTCGGCGAGGAACGTGGAGATCATCGGGTGCCTTCGTGGTCCTGGTGGTGGTCGGTTTCGTGGCCGTGGTCGGCCTCGTGGTCGGCCTCGTGGTCGGCCTCGTGGTCGAGTCGGTCGAGCCAGATCCGCATGAGTGCGGTCTCCTCGGGGAGCAACGCGTCCGACCCGTCGTCGTCGAGCCGGGCGCGGAGCTGGCGACGAGCAGCCGCGTCGAGGTCGTCCTGGTCGCGGGCGGACGCCTCGATGAGGACGGCGTCGAGGACCGCGTCCCGGAGTGCGTCGTCGTCGGCAGTGTCCGGAGCCGTCGTGGTCATCTGGTGGAGTGCGAGTCCGACGTTGGCGGCGAGCAGCATGGTCGCTGCGACGGGGACGTCGACGCGGAGCAGGCCCGCGGCCGCGCACCGGGTCAGCGTCCGTTCGAGCAGCGCGGTCAGGCCGTCCCGCGCGGAACTGCTCGCCCACGGCCGTGGGGCGAACATCAGCCGGTAGAGGGCGGCGTGTTCCCGAGCGAACGCGAGGTGGTCGTCCCATCCGTGGCGCAGGTCCGCTGCCGGGTCGTCGGACACCTCGAGCTCGGCCTTCCGAGCGGTGTACCGCTGCAGGCCCGTCTCGGCGAGGGCGTCGAGGAGCCCGCGCTTGTCGCCGAAGATCCGGTAGAGCACGGGCTGGGTCACGCCGGCCGCTTCGCAGACCGCTCGGGTGGCGACGTCCCCGTCGGGGGCAGTGACCAGCTGGTCCTCCGCTGCGCGGAGCAGGGCGCTGCGGAGCGCTTCGTCAGATCGGGCCATGCAGTGATCGTAGCGCAAGTTGTATCGATGATCGTAACCGTGCTACGTTCTGCCGTAGCGCCGAAATGCTCTGCGCGTATCACTGAAAGGACAGACGATGAGCACCACTCCTCGCCGCGTCGCCCTGGTCACCGGCGGCTCTCGCGGCATCGGCCGCGCCGTCTCGATCCGGCTCGCCGCGGACGGCTTCACGGTCGTCGTCAACCACGCCAGCGGGACGGCCGCCGCCGAGGACACCGTCGCCGAGATCGAGCGGACGGGCGGCCGTGGCGTCGCCGTGCAGGCCGACGTCGCGGACGAGCACGCCGTGGCCGCGATGTTCGACCGGGTCGAGGCCGAACACGGCGGCGTCGACGTCGTCGTGCACTCCGCCGGCCGCCTTGCGCTGTCGACGATCGCCGACCAGGACCTCGACGTCCTCGACGCACTGCACCGGACGAACATCCGCGGCACCTTCGTCGTCGCGCAGCAGGCTGCCCGTCGTCTCCGGGCCGGCGGGGCGTTCGTCGGCATGTCGACGTCGGTCGTGGGGACGCAGTTCCCGACCTACGGCGCCTACGTCGCGAGCAAGAGCGCGGTCGAGGGCATGACGATGATCCTCGCGAAGGAGCTCCGCGGCCGGGACGTCACGGCGAACGTGGTGGCCCCGGGGCCGACGGCGACCGAGCTGTTCCTCGACGGCAAGACGCAGGACCAGATCGACACCCTGGCGAAGGTCCCGCCCCTCGAACGGCTCGGCATGCCGGAGGACATCGCCGGTGTCGTCGCGTTCCTCGCCGGGCCCGACGGGCACTGGGTCAACGGCCAGACCATCCGCGCCAACGGCGGGATGGTCTGATGCCGACGCCGCGGGTCGTCCTCGTCACGGGCGCGTCGAGCGGCTTCGGCCGGCTGACGGCGGAGTCGCTCGCGCGGGCGGGGCACGTCGTCGTCGCCGGGATGCGTGCGGTCGACGGCCGGAACGCGCCCGCCCGTGCCGCGCTCGACGACCTCGCCGTGCGCGAGGGCCTGCAGCTCGGCGCGGTCGAGCTCGACGTGCAGTCGGAGCAGTCCGTCGACGAGGCGGTCAGCACCGTGATCCGTGCGCACGGGCGCATCGACGTGCTGGTGCAGAACGCCGGCCACATGGCCTACGGTCCGGCCGAGGCGTTCACGCCGGAACAGTTCGCCGCCCTGTACGACGTCAACGTCGTCGGCGCCCAGCGCGTCGCACGTGCCGTCCTGCCACACCTGCGGGCGCGCCGGTCCGGACTCGTCGTCTGGGTCGGCAGCTCGGCCACCCGCGGCGGCCACCCGCCGTTCCTGGCGCCGTACTTCGCGGCGAAGGCCGGCATGGACGCCCTGGCCGAGAGCTACGCGGCGGAACTGATCCGCTTCGGCATCGACACCACGATCGTGGTCCCGGGCGCCTTCACCTCGGGCACGAACCACTTCACGAACGCCGCCGTCCCGACGGACACCGCCCGCGTCGACGAACACGACACGGAGTACGGGGCGCTCCGGCGCGACCTGACCGACCGCCTCGCCGCGATCGTGCCGGCCGACGCCGACGTGCAGGACGTCGCCGACGAGATCGTGCGCGTGGTCGGCCTGGCCGACGGCGCCCGCCCGTTCCGGACCCACGTCGACCCCTCCCGTGACGGCAGCGAGGTCGTCTCGGCGGTCGCCGACCGCATCCGATCCGAGTTCTACCACCGCGTCGGCATCGAGGACCTCCTGTCCCCGAACGCCGCGCTCTGACCCCCGGAACGTCCGGGACACCCCACCGAGAGGAACACCATGCCCTTCGCCAACATCAAGGTCCCCGCTGACACCCTGACCCCGGAGTCGAAGAAGAAGCTGCAGGACGCCGTCACCGACGCCATCGTCGACGTCTACGGCGAGCGAGCCCGACCCACGACGCTCGTCATCCTCGACGAGGTCGCCGACGGCGGCTGGATGCTCGGCGGCACCATCCTCAACGAGGCGATGCTCGGCCGCGTCTGACCATCTCCGGGCGCGGCGGGGACCGACAGCACGGCCCCGCCGCGCCCCGCACCGGGAGTCGATCCGCGCTCCCTCGTCCTGCACATGCTCGCGTCCACCGACGACGGTGTGGCGCCCTCCCCGAAGGAACCCCGTGCACCTCACGTCTCGAGCACGCCGCACCATCGCCCTCGCCGTCGTCCCGACGGCTGTCCTGGCCTCCGGCCTCGTCATCGCCCAGGCGTCCTACGCCGCCTTCTCGGCCACGACGAGCAACGCCCCGAACACCTGGTCTGCCGGGTCCGTCTCGCTCAGTGACGACGATTCCGACACCGCGCTCTTCACGGCCTCCGGGCTGCAGCCCGGTGACACGCGGACATCGTGCATCGTCGTCACGTCGACCGGCTCACTCCCCTCGACGGTGAAGCTGTACGGCACGGACCCGGCGACCACCAACGCACTGTCGAGCTCCTTGCACGTCACCGTCACCGAGGGCACCGGCGGGTCCTTCGGCAAGTGCAGCGGCTTCACCCCGCTCTCGCCCGCCGCGGTCTGGTCGGGCTCCCTCGCCGACCTCGGATCGACCGCCACGAGGTTCTCGAACGGCATCGGCACCTGGCGCACCGCCGGCGGTTCCTCCGAGTCGCGCACGTACCAGGTGACGGTCGCGCTCGACGCCGCGACGCCGAACTCTGCCCAGAACGGGACCGCGCGCATCGGTCTCACCTGGGAAGCGCAGAGTTCCTGAGCCCGGCCGTGGCCGACGTCACCCTGCGTCCGGACGGACGACGCGAACAGCCCTCGGCTGTCGCGGTGACACGATCCGGGCACGCCTCCGCCTCGACCTGGGTGGTGTTCGCTGCGGCACTGCTCGGCCGCACGGTCCTCGTGGTCACCGTGAGCCTCCTGCTCTGGGCAGCGCTGCCTGCGTCATGGGCGTGGACCCCCACGACGGTGGTGTCGGGATCCATGGCGCCGAAGATCCTCCCAGGTGACGTGGTCGTCGCGATGCCGGTCCACGATCGGGAGGTGACGATCGGGCAGGTGCTGCTGGTCGAGGACCCCGACCACCCGGAAGCGCTGCTGCTGCACCGACTCGTCGCGCGGACGCCGTCGGGTTCCCTGCAACTCCGCGGTGACGCGAACCCCACGCCCGATGCCCGGACGGTGGAGCCGGAGGACGTCCGCGGGGTCGGTGTGCTCCGGGTCCCGCTGGTCGGTCTCCCTGCACTGTGGGTCCGCGAGCACGACGTCGGCAGGCTCGCCGCGGCGACGCTCGGACTCGGGGGCGCCCTCGTGCTCTCGTCCCGCCTGGGCAGCCCAGGCGGACCCGAGGTGACCCGTGCGGTCGGGCACGGTCGGCGACGACGGCGGTCCGTCCGCGCGGAACGTGCCCGGAGCGTGGTCTTCGTCGGTGCACTCGCCGCCGTCCTCGCCGTGGTGATCGTGGTGGACGATGCCGCTCGCGCAGCGTTCACGGCCACCGCGGCGAACACGGGTACCCGGCTCGCCACCGCGACGTTCCCGTGTCTGCAGCGAGCGCCGTTCGCACACACGTACCTGACCTACCGGTTCGACGACGCCCCCGGCACCTCCGCGGCCGACGGATCCGGGAACGGTCGCCACGGCACCCTCACCTCGGGAGTCTCGCTCGCCCCGGGCACCTGCCGAGCCGGGGACAGTCCGTCCCTGCTGACGGGCGGGGTGCGGGGGCAGGTGATCACGGACGCGGCGGTCGATGCACCGCAGATCTTCGCGATCGAAACGTGGTTCCGGACCACGACGACGACCGGCGGGATGCTCCTCGGCTTCGGCAACCTCCGCTCGGACCAGTCCACCAAGTACGACCGACAGCTCTACCTCTCCGACGAGGGCGCCGTGCACTTCGGCGCCTACAACGGCACCAACATCGCGATCAGCTCCGCAGCCGGCCTGAACGACGGCGTCTGGCACCTCGCCACCGCGACCATGGACGCGTCGGGCATGCGGCTGTACGTCGACGGCGAACAGGTCGCCGCGAGCTCGAACGCCAGAGCAGAGGTCAGCACCGGGTGGTGGCGGATCGGCTTCGACAACCTCAACGGCTGGCCCGGCAACCACACGACATTCCACTTCAAGGGCAACCTCGACAACGTCGCCGTATATGAAGACACGCTGCCGGCGACCGCGGTGCAGGAACACTTTGCCGTCGGCAGATGACCGGCAGGACGCCGAAGCAGTAGGCACGCAGGCCCTGGTCACTCGGGAACGGGGCCCGCCCGCCGAGCCGGGAGTCAAGCGCATGTTCAAACCGAGTCGTCGGCAGATCAGTCCGGTGCGATTTCTCTGGACCCCAGCCGAACGGACGCGCGTACCACTGGCATCTCCGTTGGTGAAGAAGTCTTGGTAGGTCGGACCGATCCTGTCTGTAGCGCCGGCGGCGTCGACTGGCCGTCCGCTCGGGTGCGGGTGCAGCGACGATCGCCGTTGCACAACGGCGTTGATGTCGTCGGGTGACGGGTCCGACTTTCGCCCACTCGGGGCTGCCGCGTGTGGCGTCGTGAACGCGGGTTCGGCCAGCAGACCTCGCTTCAACGAAGTTCGCTGACCGGAAGGAGCTCTTGTCAGGGGACGCGGAGGCGCGGCCCGATACGGCACGTCAACATACGTTGACAGGTGACGAAACGGCGGTTGGCTCGACTCGTGGAGCACAACGCCGGCCCCGACGGCACACGCCGCACGGAGGGTGTCCGCACAGGGCAGCTCTGCCCTGTGCCCACTCCGCGTTGCAGGTCACACCGCGTAGGCCGACCAACCGGAGATTGCGGTGCGGCATCTCTGTCTCTGGGACGCCCTCCTGAGCTCATCAACTTCGGCGATCCTGGGAACCCTGCCCCGCGCTCGTAGGTGACGCGGTCGGCAAGGCGCCACACCGCGGGTTCTCTGTGTTCGACCGTCAACCCTGGCGAGCAGTCTCGACGGTCAGGCGTCGCGGATGTGCAGCTGCTCGCCCTGTGCGCTGAAGAGGGTCAGGACCTCGACCGGGTTCGTCGTGCCGCTGGCCATGCCGTGCGGCGCTGCCGTGTCGAACTCGGCCACCTCTCCAGCATCGAGCACCGTGAGTGTCGAGCCGATCTGCAGGTGCAGCGTCCCAGTGAGAACGAACACCCACTCGTAGCCGACATGGGTCTTCTGGCAGATCCGCGCGTCCGGCTCACGACCCGGCAGGATCACCTTGAAGGCCTGAACCCCGATCGGCCTCGTGGTGAGGGGAAGGTAGATCATCCCGTGGCGACGGACCGGTTTGGGGTGCACACGTGGATCACCGGATGCGGGCGCGCCGACGAGCTCGTCGAGAGGAACCTGGAAGACGCGGGCGATCTTCAGCAGCACGTCGAGGCTTGGAGCGCGGACCCCTGATTCGAGCCTGGACAGGATGCTGATCGAGACTCCCGTGATCTCGCTCACGTCGGCGAGCCGGAGGCCCCGTCTCGTCCGCTGCTCCCTCAGCCGCGCGCCGAGCCCGTCCATCACCGCATCGAGGTCGTCGTGTCCCATACCGTACAGCCTCTCCCGCCTTTGCGATTCTCGCAAATCAGTTTGAGGTTCTGGTCACCGTGTTGCAGGGTCATCACGTGAGCAGATTCGAGTGGGATGTCGTGGTACTCGGTGGCGGTAGTGCTGGCCTCAGCGCAGCGCTGATGCTCGGACGTGCGCGCCGCAAGGTGCTTGTGCTCGATGCGGGGGCACCCCGGAACAGGTTCGCCGCCCACATGCACGGTGTCCTCGGTCATGACGGGAAACCTCCGCTGGAGCTTCTCGCGGTAGGTCGGGCCGAAGTCGAAGCCCACGGCGGTGCCATCTGGGACACTCCGGCTGTGACGACCCGTCACGAGGGCGACGGGTTCGCGGTGGAGACCGATGACTCCCGGACCGTGCTGGCGCGGGCGCTCCTTGTGGCGACGGGTGCCAGCGATGAACTGCCTGACGTCGATGGCCTCGCCGAGCGTTGGGGCAGCGGTGTCGCGGCGTGCCCGTACTGCGACGGGTACGAAGTGCGCGACCGACGGATCGGGATCCTGGCTACCGGCCCCGGCAGCATCTTCCAAGCGCAACTGTTGCGACAGTGGTCCGACCAGATCATCTACCTCGCACACGACACGGATGCGCCGACCGGTGAGGACCAGGCGGCGTTCGACGCCCGCGGCATCCAGATCGAGGATGGGCGAGTCACGCGTGTGCTGTCCCGAGGTGACCAGCTGTCCGGCGTGGAGTTCGACGATGGACGGACCATCGAGCTCGACGCGATCTTCACCGCACCGCGTCTGATCCCACAGGACGCGGCACTGCGACAGCTGGAGGTCGAGCGCACTGAACACCCCTGGGGGTCCTTCGCCACCGTCGACCCCAGCGGGAGGACGAGCGTCGACGGGGTGTGGGCGGCCGGGAACGTGGTCAACGCGATGGCCAACGTCCCTGTCTCCATCGGCACCGCGGCCCTCGCCGCAGGCGCGGTGAACCACGCTCTCGTCCTCGACGACGTCCGCCTCGCACTCCGCGGCAGCGCGAAGGCGGAGACGCGATGAGCGAGGACACCACGCCGAGCGAGCGGTTCTGGGAATCCCACTACCAGGGCATGGACCCGTCTTGGGGGACCCGGCCGAACGCAGTCCTCGCTGCAGTCCTGGATGACCTGGCTCCTGTCCCGGCTCGTGCTCTGGACCTCGGATGCGGACACGGTGGGGATGCGCTCTGGCTCGCCTCCAACGGCTGGCACGTCACTGCGGTAGACGTCTCCGCGACCGCCATTGCACGCGTCACCGACGCAGCGCAGCGCAGTGAGTTGGGCCCGCGCCTGAGTGCCTTCCGGAAGGATCTTGCTCGAGACATCCCCGCCGGCCCGTTCGACCTGGTGTACGCCTGTTACTTCCACACGCCAGTGGACATCGACCGGAACGCGATCATCGGTCGCACATCCGAAGTCCTGTCCCCGGGCGGGTACCTCGTCGTCATCGACCACGCGTCATCGGCACCATGGTCCTGGGGTGCCCACGACCAGGAGTTCCCCACCGCGAACGAGGCGGTGACCCGGCTGGGCCTCGGTGAAGACCTGCGCATCGTGCGGCAGGAGACCGCGTGGCGTGAGGCGTCCGGCCCTGACGGGCAGCGCGCCGACGTCGCTGACAACGTCATCATCGCCCAGCGTCCTTGACCGACCAACCGAAGCCGGTTCGTGCTTCGTGCTTGCCCCACCCTCCCCGTCACCTCGGGCCTCCTTGGCCTGCCCGAAAGTAGTGGACCACCACGTGTCAGATTCACCCGTCACCGCCCCGCCGCCGTCCGCACCGGAGAACCCACGGAAGTGGTTCGCCCTCGTCGCGATCACACTGGCCAGCCTCATGGTCGTGCTCGACGCCTCCATCATCAACATCGTCTTGCCGGAGGCGCAGCAGGAACTCGGGATCTCGGACGCTGACCGCGTCTGGGCCGTGACCGCCTACGCCATCACCTTCGGCGGGCTCCTGATGCTCGGCGGTCGGATCGCGGACATCGTCGGGCGCAAGAAGACCCTGGTCATCTCGCTCATCGGCTTCGCGATCGTGTCCGCCATCGGTGGTCTCTCTTCAACGCCAGAGATGCTGTTCGCCGCTCGCGCCGCCCAGGGTGTGTTCGCCGCAGCCCTCGCACCCGCAGCCTTGTCCTTGCTGAACGTCACGTTCACCAACCCGCGTGAGCGAGCACGGGCGTTTGCCGCGTACGGGGCCGTTCAGGGGGCTGGCGGTGCAGTCGGTCTGCTCCTCGGCGGGGTCCTGACCGAATTCGTCAACTGGCGCTGGACGCTGTTCATCAACGTGCCGATCTCCCTCGTCGCCGTGATCACGGCGATGTGGGCCGTTCGGGAGAGCCACGCCGGGAACTCGCGCCGCCTGGACGTTCTCGGCGCGGTGCTCGTCACCGCCGGATCCGCTCTCCTCGTCGTCGGGTTCACCTACGCCGCCGAACCCGGCGCGGGCTGGACCAGCGCCGTCACGATCGCCTCGCTCATCGGCGCCGTCGTGCTTCTCGCAGCCTTCGTGTTCGTGCAGGCGAAGGTGAAGAACCCGATGCTCCCACTACGGATCCTGACGAACCGCACCCGCGCCAGCGCGCTCTCTGCCGGCTTCCTTGCCAACGCGGCGGTGTTCGGTATGTTCCTGTTCCTCACCTACTACCTGCAGCTCTCCCTCGGCTTCACACCGCTGCAGACCGGCTTTGCGTTCCTCCCCTTCAGCATCGGCATCGTCGCGAGTGCCACGCTGTCCTCATCCCTCTTGCCCCGCATCGGAGCCAAGCCCCTCATCGTCGGCGGCCTCATCCTCGCTACCGCAGGCATGGCGTGGCTGACCACGATCGGCCCGTCATCCTGGATCACCGTTGTGCTGCCCTCCCAGATCCTGATGGGCCTCGGACTCGGTGTGACGTACGTTGCGATCAACAACGCCGCGCTGAACGGCGTCACGGACGCTGACTCCGGAGTCGCCAGCGCCACGATCAACACGACGCAGCAGCTGGGCGGAGCTCTCGGCGTCGCGCTGCTGAACACCGTCTACGCCACTGCTCTCCTCACAGAGGGTTCGGGAACACCGACAGGTGCGACGACGCTTGCCGCCTACCAGACCGCTTTCCTGGTGTCCGCCGCGCTCTTCCTCGCCGCGACGATCGCCGGTCTCCTGACCCGGAATTCCGGCAAGCGAGCGCAGAGCGAAGACCCCACATCGGAAGAAGCCCACGCCAGTACTCCCGCTGCAACGCACTAGGGCGTGTCTGCTGAAGATCAGGTAGAGCGCTGGCGCGCTGTAGTGGTGACATGATTCCAGCTGCTCTCCGATGCTCAGTGGTCTTCGATCCAGTCGTTCATGCCGAGTCCGACAGGCAAACGTGGCCGTCCGGTTGCGGACGCTCGAGCCGCCTGATCACGGATGCGGCCGCTCCCGCGGCGGCCTGTCCACGAAGGTCCACCAGCTCGTCGACGGCCACGGGCTGCCCCTGGTCACCCTGATCACGCCCGGACAAGCCGGCGACTCACCGATGCTGCTGCCGCTGCTGGCAGCGCTCGAAGTGGCCCGTCCGGTCGGCAGGCCGCGGACCCGACCGGACCGGCTCCGCGGTGACAAGGCGTACTCATCCAAAGCGATCCGGCAACACCTGCGCGACCGCGGTATCGAGTCCGTGATCCCCGAGCCTCGCGACCAGCAAGGACACCGGAAACGGCGTGGTTCCCGCGGCGGGAGACCCGTGACCTACGACCGCATCGACTACAGGAACCGGAACGTCGTCGAGCGTGGCTTCTGTCGCCTCAAGCAATGGCGAGCCCTGGCGACGAGGTACGACGACCTCGCGATCGTCCACCGCTCAGCCGTCGTGCTCAACGCCGTCATCGCCTGGACCCACCATTCAGGAGACACGCTCTAGATCCCCGGCGACGGCGACGGCGACGGCGATGGCGACGGCGTCAGGACACCGAGTCCGGGTGCGACCCGGTCCGCTGTCCGTTCTCGAGACCGGCGATCGCGGTCAGGTCCTCGTCGGTCAGCTCGAACCCGTCGACGTCGATGTTCGCCCGGATGCGCGACGGCGTCACCGACTTCGGCAGCACGACGACCCCCTGCTGCACGTTCCACCGCACGAGCACCTGCGCCACGCTCACCCCGTGCGCGTCCGCGATCCGCGTGAGCACCGGGTCGTCGACGAGCCGCCCACGTCCGAGCGGCGACCACGCCTCGGTCCGGATGCCGTGCTCCTCGTGGAACTCGATCAGCTCGCGCTGCGGCAGCCACGGGTGGCGCTCGACCTGGTTGACGGCCGGCACCTCGCCCGTCTCGTCGACCACCCGCTGCAGGTGCGGCACCTGGAAGTTCGAGACGCCCACGCTCCGCGCCCGACCCTGCTCGCGCAGCTCGACGAGCGTCCGCCACGTCTCGACGTACCGGCCGTTCGCCGCCGCCGGCCAGTGGATGAGGTACAGGTCGACGGCGTCGAGTCCGAGCCGCTCGAGGCTCGCGTCGAACGCCCGCAGGGTCGCGTCGCGCCCCTGGTGGTCGTTCCACACCTTGGTGGTCACGAAGACATCGTCGCGGTCCAGCCGGGAGGCACGGATCGCCTTCCCGACGCCGGCTTCGTTGCCGTACATCTCGGCCGTGTCGACGTGGCGGTACCCGGCGTCGAGCGCCAGGCCGACGGCGGTCTCCGCCTCGGCGTCGTCGACCTTGTAGACGCCGAACCCGATCGCGGGGATCGACCGGCCGTCGCGGAGGGGGAAGGAGGTGACCATGCACCCATCCTGCCCATCGGGGCGGGGGTGCGTCGTGCCTCCCGGCCGTCAGCTCGGCAGCGTGACCGGCTCGGTGTCGGGGAGGGGGCTCGCGTCGCGGCCGCGCAGGTCGGGCAACCACCGCTTCGTCACGAGCGGCAGGACGACCCCCGCCGCCGCCATGACCGCTCCGACGGTCATGCCGCCGGTCGGGCCGTTCGCGTCGATGAGGAAGCCCGCGACGGCGGACCCGCCGGCGGCACCGATGAGCTGGCCGGTGCCCATCCAGCCGTAGGCCTCGGCCGTGTCGGAGAACTTGACCGTCGCGGACACCGAGCCGAACATGACCGCGAGTGCCGGTGCGATGCCGGCACCGGCGATGACGAGGGCCAGGCAGAGCCACCAGAAGTCGGTGCCGCCGACCGCGAGCGCGAGCCCGACGAAGACGATCGACATGCGCGCCCAGAGCGTGTTCTTCGAGATCGGTCGGTGTCCGAGCGCGAGGCCGCCGGCGAGCGACCCGACCGCGAACACCGCGAGGACGATGCCGGCGTTCGGACTGCCCTCTCCGAAGACGCTGGTGACGCTCGCCTCGACCGCCGAGCACGCGCCGATGAGCAGCAGGCCGGTCAGCGTCGCGACGATCACCGACGGCCGCTTCAGCACGACACCGAACGCGCGCTTCGACCGGGGGATGCGGACGCGACCGAGCTCGGGGGAGGCGATGAACCACACGCCGCCCACGACCAGGAACACCATGGCGACGACGATCGCCTGCACCGTGCCGACCTGCGTCGCGACGAACGTGGTGATGACCGGGCCGGCGACCCAGATGAGCTCCTGCGCACTGGCGTCGAGCGAGAACAGCGGGGTGAGCTGCGACGAGGTCACCATCTTCGGGTAGATGGTGCGCACCGCGGGCTGCACGGGCGGGACCGCCAGACCGCCGAGGAACCCGACGACGACGTACCCCCAGAGCGGCATCGTGACGAACGCGATCACGACCATGCTCGCCAGGGCGACGGCGCTCGTCAGGACCAGCACCGGCCGCATGCCCCAGCTGCCCATCCACCGGCTCGTGAGCGGGCCGGCGATCGCCTGGCCGATGCTCGTCGTCGCGAGGACGAGCCCCGCGGCGCCGTAGGAGTGGAACACGTGCTCGACGTGCAGCAGGTAGGCGAGCGAGAGCATGCCGAACGGGAAGCGCGCGGTGAGCTGTGCTGCGATGACGCGACCGACTCCGGGGGTCTTCAGCAGGGGTCCGTAGGCGCTCACGGGACGAGCGTACCGACCGGACGGAACGTGCCGTCACCCGTCCGGGGGTGCTGTGGACAGACCGGGTGCCCACGGTGCTCGGCACGGGCTGCCGCGACACGCCGACGCGTCGATTCCACACCTGTGGATCGAGGCTCTCCACGAGTGTGGGGAAGTGTCGGTGGTCGGCCGCAGACTGGCGGAACCGCGGGCCTCCCCGAGCTGTGCACACTGTGGAAGGGCTTGTGGAGAACTACACGGCTGTAACACTTCCTCTAGTGGTCGGTGCGGCAGTCAGCCACTAGATGTAGTGTGGAGACATCGCAGCGGCCCCTTCCCGGACACGTCTGCGCAGCTACCTGCACCACCTGCACACGTGGCATCAGCACCACCTCCACAGCAAGCACGACACCAGCAAGAACCAGGGGAGATCATGGCCGTCACCGTCTACACCAAGCCGTCCTGCGTCCAGTGCACCGCGACGTACCGCGCGCTCGACAACAAGGGCATCCAGTACGAGGTGCTCGACGTCTCCGCCGACGAAGCAGCGCTCGAGCACGTCAAGAGCCTCGGCTACATGCAGGCCCCCGTCGTCGTGACCGACGACGACCACTGGTCGGGCTTCCGTCCCGACAAGATCGCGACGCTCAGCGCCGAACTCGCGTGAGCCGTGCGGGTCCCGTCACCGGGGCCCGCAGCTCCGCCGGCCCGGAGGCGCGCAGCACCTCCGACGGGCCACCCCTGATCTGCTGTCCGCACCTCTCACAAGGAGCGCGCACATGAGTCGCCTCGTCTACTTCTCGAGCGTGTCCGGCTACACGGCCCGCTTCGTCGAGAAGCTCGGCCGTGACGCGGACCGCATCCCGCTCCTCCCGAGCGACCCGTTCCTCCACGCGGACGAGCCGTACGTGCTCGTGCTGCCCACCTACGGTGGCGGCAACGGCCAGGGCGCGGTCCCCAAGCAGGTCATCAAGTTCCTCAACGACGAACGCAACCGCTCGCTCATCCGCGGTGTGATCGTCGGAGGGAACACGAACTTCGGCGCGGCCTACGGCCTCGCCGGGGACGTCATCGCCGAGAAGTGCGGCGTCCCGCTCTTGTACCGCTTCGAACTCTTCGGAACGCCTGACGACGTGCAGGCGGTCAACTCAGGATTGGATGCATTTTGGACGCAGCAGTTGCAGACGTCGATCTGACGTCGCCGCAGACGGGGATGGACTACCACTCCCTCAACGCGATGCTCAACCTCTACGACGCGGACGGGAACATCCAGTTCGACAAGGATCGTGAGGCCGCCAAGCAGTTCTTCCTGCAGCACGTCAACCAGAACACCGTCTTCTTCCACAACCTGAAGGAGCGGCTCGACTACCTGGTCGAGAACGAGTACTACGAAGCCGCGACGATCGAGCAGTACTCGCTCGACTTCATCCAGCAGCTCAACGACCTGGCGTACTCGAAGAAGTTCCGGTTCCAGACGTTCCTCGGTGCGTTCAAGTACTACACGAGCTACACGCTCAAGACGTTCGACGGCAAGCGCTACCTCGAGCGTTTCGAGGACCGCGTCGTGATGACCGCCCTCGGCCTGGCGCAGGGCAACGAGCAGCTCGCGATCGACCTCGTCGAGGAGATCATCGCCGGCCGCTTCCAGCCCGCGACCCCGACGTTCCTCAACACCGCGAAGGCCCAGCGCGGCGAGCTCGTCTCCTGCTTCCTCCTCCGCATCGAGGACAACATGGAGTCGATCT
>Ga0308167_1000344_pt1 | contig 92565 bp, 87 predicted proteins | sample PhyCR1_2_FD_202138 | JGI IMG/M metagenome (GOLD analysis project Ga0308167, IMG submission 202138) | Phyllosphere microbial communities from UC Gill Tract Community Farm, Albany, California, United States - DLSLRC.R1 | ecosystem: Host-associated > Plants > Phyllosphere > Unclassified | place...
GCAGAAGCTGACTGACCCAACGGCGCAGGGCCGACTCGCCAATGCCGAGTGAACGACTGGCTTCGATGCAGCTGTAATTTTGTTTGAGTACGAGGTCAGCAGCCTCGCGTTTGAATTCAGCGGAAAAGACACGACGTTGCTTGGTCATCTGACACCTCGATATGGCGAGCATTCTCGCCTAAATGGGTGTCCGGTTTCATTAGACCACTACAACTACGAAGCCTTGTTGCCGTGGAACTGCTCGCCATAAACTCCAAGATAACCATAGAACCTCACCTTTAAAAGGTGGGGTTTATGGATCGCATACCTTATACGTGGCTGCGCCACGTACTGGAAAGACTGCCGCAGGCGCAATCGGTTGAGGACTACGAAGCCTTGCTGCCATGGAACTGCTCGCCTGAGATGCCACGATAAACGACTGCCTCATCTGGAGGTAGGTGTAGTTCGTGGATCGCTTACAGAATTGACAATCGGAACAAAAATCGCGCTCCTACGCAAAATTCTGGTCTGCTGATTAACCAAGCCGCTGGCAGACTTTACGTAGCAAAGCAGACTTTAAAACGATGCATGCGTTTTTACACAGCCTGGACCCTATAACGGACGGGGGGATAGTTGTCTCTCCGTCCGCACGGATATTCTGGATTATACTTCAACAGATTTTCGGTTAACCTTTTCTGAGTGGAAAGTGTCAGGGTCAATGACCCAGAAATCAGTGCTTTCATACCCAAGAAGAGGGCGTCCTTGTATATAAACAGAGCCGCTAGCTCGATCAGGCCAAAAAACACCCAAAGGCAGTGCATTCATATGCTGATAAACCTTAACTACCTGTAGGGCTCCGCCGATACTGTCATTTTTGTTGCTGCTGCGCAGCATATCTCTTACGACCTCAAGTGGCTCCATATCGAAAGCGCTGTTGACTGCCTTGCTACCAACTAAGGCTCCCTTTCTTTGCATAAGCTTAACCAAGTTTTTGTTGGCTTCTTTGGCTTTATCGCCGCCGAATAATACTGGATCCATTCCACCAACCCAGCTATTCACATGTCTTGGAATAAAGCGCTTTTCTTTTTTTACGTATCTAATTCCCCAAATATCAAAGCACTTGTTTATCCACGAGTAACCACCCAGCAGGAATGATACGTCAGGATCTTTCATTTCTGGAATATCACTGAAAATAGATGATGCCATGCTGTTCAAGACTTTAATGCTATGTGTCTTAAGTTCGCGTATATCCATGGCGCGGGTCTTAGCGCGATTGTAGGATGAAATTGCGAGGGAAATTTGATGCATCAAGGGGTAAGCCATATCGGTTTCCCCGGCAAAAGCAATTGCGCAATCTGATCTAGCAAGAGTAATGATCTTTGGCGAGTAATCTAGATTTCTGCCGCCCGACAAGCGACTATCTGAAACGAACATCAGTTCTTCGCATTTACCGATCTTTCTGATCCATGCTGCACAAATAGTCATTGTGTACCCTTGATTTTGCTCAGTGTTTAACTGGGTTTAGTGCAAAGTGTCTGCCGATTGTTTGGGGTTATTCAGTGTAATGAAAAAGTTCGAAGCAACGAGGTAAGTGGTCGATGCTTTTAGCGCGTTATAGTTAGATTGATCCAGTGTTTAGATTGTAAACTGGCGGAAGATGGATGAATAGCTTATTGTGAAGTGCTACCAAGTTTTGAATGATTGATCCAATCTTGTTCTAAAGGAGCCTGGAGACGGCGCGTTCATGATTTGGGATGATGCCGACCTTGCCGACCTTGCCGACCTTGCCGACCTTGCCGGTTTTGCCGTGGGCAACGGCTTGATTGGGTGGCTGGTAGACCGCGCCTCTTAAACGCAGTGGGTACTCTAAGACATTTCCTTTTTCTTCTTATCCCAGTCGAAGAAAACGTCCAAGGAGAGACACCGGGCGATGTCCGAGTCTTCCTCGGCGTACAGGCTCTTCACCCATGGTCTGATTATTTTGGTCAACTTCGCAGCATCGCTTCTGCTAAAGGCGAACCCTTCCACTTCCTTCAGCTTTCGTACCATGACAAGTGAAGACGTATGGCCGACTGCGTTCTTGAATGACCTGTCCATAAATGGTATCCGCTCGCAGGCCCCGCTTACGGACACGCCCTTATTTGGTGAGTAATACACCGAGGTCATCGCCTTATCGGTGGGCAGGGGCTCGTCATAGTCCTCTGGCCAATCTTCGTCCCAGTCTACCTGTGTGTTTCTTGCTCCCAGCATACCGTCTCGCTGCGCGTCGCTGATAGTCTCAGCCGCAGCTTCCTCGGCTTCTACACTGGCGTCTAACCGGTGTACCTCAACATAAATGCCGCGACCATCTAGCTCACCTGCTTCAAGTGCTTGGTAGAAGCCTTTGGACAGCTTGGGACGGCTGGCGCGATTGTTGTCCCATTGGATTTGCGCTGCTGTCAGGCGCTCGTCTGTTACTGCCTCTCCACGAGCCCACAGGGCGTCGAACCATCCCTGCACCTCAGCCACCTGCGCACTGTCATCAATCTGCACGCCAGCTTCCTTCCAGCCAGCACACTCCGAACCTTCAAGACCAAGGCCGTTAACAGATACGTTGGCTGATCCAACCATCGCAGCGGTTTCGCTGATTGCTACCTTGGCATGTAGGTCGTCGGCTATCAGTAACTCGAGCCCTGGTAAGCCTAGGTCTAAAAGATCACGGATGACCTGAGGATTGGTACCGCCATTGCCAAGATTGAAAAGAATACGTAAGGAAATGCCGGCCCACACGTCCTCAATCAATTTATCCGCTCCCCGCCCCCAGAAGGCAACAGCAAGCGATACGCTGGTACCGCTCTCGATGAGGCGGCGAAACTGAGCTAGGTAATTCTCTGTAGAGAGAAACATGGGCGGTCCGCGCTAAATTTAAGCGCCAGCTTACAGATCCTATCGCTGAAAGTGACAGAACTGAAAAGCTGGAAAAGGAAGCTGATGAAATTCGTGAATGATTATTCACAGGCGTACCAGAATTGTAATAGCTGAAGCTTTTTAAAAAAACTAGCGATGGGCGCGCGACGCCGAACCACTAACCGCACCAGTCTAATCGGTCGTCCGGCCGCTTCTGGTCGATTCTGTTGAAAAAGTCGGAGGTGATTTTCACGGCAGAAAAGTGAGCGCATGAGATTGAAATCTTGAAGTGCCGCACAGGCATCCGTACACAGATTTCACGTAACAACGCGCAAAAAACGCTTCTTCACCGGTGAGATTTCTGGCAATCGGAGAGCCCCGACTGTTTTCAACAGAATCGGCCGACTTCTGCCGGTCAAAAACACCCAGTGTGTTGGCCTCATCCGGCGCACACGACTGGCTCAGCCGTGCGCAATGATGTTCCGTCAGTGCATTTACCGACACCGTCGGGTGTGGTTCGATCAAGCCAGCTTGGCCGCCAGCTCCTCCGCAGTAATGTTGTAATACCGCTTCAGCATGTTCACCTCCCGATGCCCCGTCACGCTCGCAAGCTCAATCAAATTCGGCAGCTTGGTCGCAAGCCGACATGTCGCCTCATGCCGCAGGTCGTGAAAGCGTAGATTGATCAGGAAGTCTTCCTGAGGCGTTACCTGCGCCACTGCGATTTCAGCCTCGCACGCTCCAGACCTCGCACAAAGGCCTTCTTGAGCGCATCAGCGGTGGTTGGGAAGACGCGACCGCACAGCGAGCGCGGCAAATCCCTGAGCAACTGAATCGCCTTTGGTGAAAGCGGGACGGTTCTGGGAAGTCCGTTCTTGGTCGCTGGAAGATGCGCGGTTCTACGGCCCAGGTTCACATGCTTACAGCGCATCTCGAAAATCTCGCCACGTCGCATCGCTGTCTCAATCGCCAGTTGGACGATGGGCCGTATCCATGGATTGTGTGATGCATCGGCGTAGGTCCCATCAGCACGTCGCTCACGAAGCTCTAACGCGCCGAGCATGTATTGCTCTTCAATTGGGTCAAGCCGTCGCGAGCGTTCGTCGTTGTAGCTAGGGCGGCTGACCATCCTGACTGGATTCTCGGCAAGATGGATTCCCCATTCGCGGCGAGCGACCTCAATCACGCATTGAAACAATGCCAGCTCACGCTTGACCGTATTGCCCTTGCGGATCTTCAGGCGCTCGTCACGGTAGCGGGCAAAGTCGGAGGAGGTGAGGGTGGCAACGATGCGCGTAGCCAGCGGATGACGCTTGAGCGCTTCCAGACGTTTGATTTCCGAATACGCGCCTTTGTGCTTCGGAGCAATCTCGGAGATGTAGCGATCGATGAGTTGATGAAAGGCCGTGCGTTCAGCCTCGACGCGAGAGACAAAGATGCCCCGGTCGATTTCGCTTTCGATCATGCGTGCCCAGGCTTGGGCGTCGGATTTGGTTTCGAAGGTTTTGCGCTGGGCTGGATAGCCCTTACGGCGGATTTGCGCTTCCCACTGATACTCGCCGCGATTCCTTATTGTTGCCATTTCGACCATTCCCGCCACTTTAAGTGTGGCAAATTTGTGGCAAAAACGACTTTCAGGACTAGGACAGGTTTCTGTCAGGAGCGCTATCCCCTTGTAATACAAGGGAAAGAAGATGGTGCACCAGGCGGGATTCGAACCCACGACCCCTGCCTTCGGAGGGCAGTACTCTATCCAGCTGAGCTACTGGTGCGACGCGGGCACCATCATACTCATCTGTGTGTCGTCCGTCCATGCCGCTGATTAGTCAGGTGTTTCCTGGCCTGATATGGGCTATTAATGAAGGCCGGGTGAGGTAAGGGGCGCTTCAGGGCGGTTGTTCTTTTTTTCGAACAGGCTATTGTCCTTTTTCCCTATTGAACCTAGGATTCGTTTGAGATTTCAAACGCTCTTGTCTGAGTGCTGAGCTGCACGGCTTATGTCTTGTGAGCTGTGCAGATACTTTGGCACTGAGTGACTTCCTGACGGCAGCCATCTATGGCGCCTTTCAACTTTAATAATTCGCTCCGCGCCTGCGCGGTGCTGTTAAGGAATGCCCACATGCAGCTCAAAGACGCACAGTTGTTCCGCCAGCAAGCCTACATTGATGGGGCTTGGGTTGATGCGGACGGCGGTCAGACGATCAAGGTCAATAACCCGGCAACGGGCGAAATCATCGGCACCGTACCCAAAATGGGTGCCGCCGAAACCCGCCGTGCGATTGAAGCTGCTGACAATGCGTTGCCTGCCTGGCGTGCCTTGACCGCCAAAGAGCGGGCTAACAAGCTGCGCCGCTGGTTTGAGCTGTTGATTGAAAACCAGGACGACCTGGGCCGTTTGATGACGCTGGAGCAAGGCAAGCCGTTGGCCGAAGCCAAAGGCGAAATCGCTTACGCGGCGTCGTTTATCGAGTGGTTCGCTGAAGAAGCCAAGCGTGTGTACGGCGATGTGATTCCTGGCCATCAGCCGGACAAGCGTCTGATCGTGATCAAACAACCGATTGGTGTAACAGCGGCCATCACGCCGTGGAACTTCCCGGCCGCCATGATCACCCGTAAAGCAGGCCCGGCACTGGCCGCTGGCTGCACGATGGTGATCAAGCCGGCTTCGCAAACCCCCTTCTCGGCGCTGGCGCTGGTTGAGCTGGCGCACCGCGCGGGCATCCCGAAAGGCGTGTTGAGCGTGGTAACCGGTAGCGCGGGCGATATCGGCGGTGAGCTGACCAGCAACCCGATCGTGCGCAAATTGTCCTTCACGGGCTCGACCGAAATCGGTCGTCAGCTGATGGCTGAATGCGCCAAGGACATCAAAAAAGTATCCCTGGAGCTGGGCGGTAACGCGCCGTTTATCGTGTTTGACGACGCAGACCTGGATAAGGCCGTCGAAGGCGCAATCGTCTCCAAATACCGCAACAACGGCCAGACCTGTGTGTGCGCCAACCGCCTGTACATTCAGGACTCGGTGTATGACGCGTTTGCCGAAAAACTGAAAGCGGCCGTCGCCAAACTGAAAATCGGCAATGGCCTGGACGAAGGCACCACCACGGGCCCGCTGATCGATGACAAGGCCGTGGCCAAAGTCAAAGAGCACATTGCCGATGCCTTGAGCAAAGGCGCGACCCTGTTGGCCGGTGGTAACAGCCTGGAAGGCAGCTTCTTTGAGCCCACCATCCTGACCAACGTGCCGCGGGATGCGGCGGTGGCCAAGGAAGAAACCTTCGGCCCATTGGCCCCTCTCTTCCGCTTCAAAGATGAAGCTGAAGTGATCGAGATGGCCAACGACACGGAGTTCGGTCTGGCATCGTACTTCTATGCCCGTGACCTGAGCCGTGTGTTCCGTGTCGCGGAAGCCCTGGAATACGGCATGGTGGGCGTTAACACCGGCCTGATCTCCAATGAAGTGGCCCCGTTTGGCGGCATCAAGGCCTCGGGCCTGGGCCGTGAAGGCTCCAAGTACGGCATCGAAGACTACCTGGAAATCAAATATCTCTGCCTGGGTATCTAACCCGGCAGGTGGTTCAGCAGAAGGGGCCCGAGAGCGATGCCTCTTCTGTGTTTCAAACTGTTAATTCTTGTGGCCGGGAGCGCCATGCCAGTCGATCATCGCATGCTGGCATTGTGTCTCCCTGGCGCGTCAGCCTTGAACCACGCCGTTAGATAAACGGCGAATGAGGACACCATGAGTAACAAGACCAACGCATCCTTGATGAAACGCCGTGAAGCCGCTGTTCCGCGCGGTGTTGGCCAGATTCACCCAATCTTCGCCGAGTCAGCTAAAAACGCCACCGTTACCGACGTTGAAGGTCGCGAGTTCATCGACTTTGCTGGCGGTATTGCCGTACTGAACACCGGTCACCTGCACCCGAAAATCGTTGCCGCCGTGCAAGAGCAACTGACCAAGCTGACCCATACCTGCTTCCAGGTACTGGCCTATGAACCCTACGTTGAGCTGTGCGAAAAGATCAACGCCAAGGTGCCGGGCAACTTCGACAAGAAAACCCTGCTGGTGACCACCGGTTCCGAAGCGGTCGAAAACGCCGTGAAAATTGCCCGTGCTGCCACGGGCCGCGCGGGTGTGATTGCCTTCACCGGCGCTTATCACGGCCGTACCATGATGACCCTGGGCCTGACCGGTAAAGTCGTACCGTACTCCGCGGGCATGGGCCTGATGCCGGGCGGTATCTTCCGTGCTCTGTACCCGTGCGAACTGCATGGCATCAGCGTTGACGACTCCATCGCCAGCATCGAGCGCATCTTCAAAAACGACGCCGAGCCTAAAGACATCGCAGCCATCATCATCGAGCCTGTGCAGGGCGAAGGTGGTTTCTACGTGGCTCCAAAAGCGTTCATGGCTCGCCTGCGCGAGTTGTGCGACAAGCACGGCATCCTGTTGATCGCTGACGAAGTACAAACCGGCGCTGGCCGTACGGGTACTTTCTTCGCGATGGAACAAATGGGCGTTACGGCCGACCTGACCACTTTCGCCAAGTCCATCGCGGGCGGCTTCCCGCTGGCCGGTGTATGCGGCAAGGCTGAGCTGATGGACGCTATCGCACCGGGTGGCCTGGGCGGCACTTATGCCGGTAGCCCGATTGCGTGTGCCGCGGCGCTGGCCGTATTGGACGTGTTTGAAGAAGAACACCTGCTGGACCGCTGTAAAGCGGTGGGCGAGCGTCTGGTTTCCGGCCTTAAAGCCATCCAGGCCAAGCACCCGGTGATCGGTGATGTGCGTGCGTTGGGCGCAATGATCGCGGTCGAGCTGTTTGAAGACGGCGATTCGCACAAACCCAACGCGGCTGCCGTCGCCCAAGTGGTTGCCAAGGCGCGTGAGAAAGGCCTGATTCTGCTGTCGTGCGGCCCTTACGGCAACGTGCTCCGTGTACTGGTACCGTTGACCTCGCCTGACGAGCAACTGGACAAAGGTCTGGCCATTATCGAAGAGTGCTTCGCAGAGCTGGCGTAAGCCTCAATGCTGAAGATGTGACTCGATAGACAAAAAAAACCGCTTCGGCGGTTTTTTTTGGTTTGGACGAATCATTTGAGTGATTTTTCTGTATCCACGCGCGCCCTTTGACTAAGGTGCTGGCATTGCGCTGGGAGCACATCGGATGACAGTTGTAGATTCATTGGCAGTACCGAGCGTATTGGTTGCAGAGAGCGATCCGTGGGTACGGGATCTGCTGAAACAGGTGGTATTGAGCGTGAGGTGTGACGCTCAACTGGATGTGTGTGCCGAAGGTCAGCAGGCGGTCGTCTTGCTGAAAAAAAAAGACTACGACTTGATCATTGCCGACGGAGATTTGCCCGGAATACGCGGCCTTGATCTGTTACGGGTAGTACGCCAACGCCGTCGTATACCGCTGTTGCCGTTCATCTTATTGAGCAACCGCAGTGACAGCGCCAGTGTGCGTGAAGCCTTGCCTCTGGCCCCGACGGCTTACTTGACCAAGCCATTGGACATCGGCGGCCTGACGAAACGCCTGGAAGGCCTGTTGTTGGGTGCCGGGCAAACGATTTCGTGTGAGGGGCCTGTTCTGGCACCGGGCATGACCTTGAAACGCTTTCTGACCCAGCAGCGTGCATCATCCGATGGTGCACCGTTGTGGGTGGAGGCGCGTGCGGCGATCAGGGCCAGCTTGAGCCCGGTCGGTCTGGACCTTGTGCTGCTTGAATAAGCCGTGCGCAGCGACCCGCAAATCACCGCGGTGCTGATTGCTGCCGCCAACAGCGCGGCCCAACACCGACCTAGCCCGGCCCAAACCTTGGCGCAAGCGCTGCAAGGCTTGGGGGCGGCACAAAGCATGAACCTGGTGCTCGGGTTGGCCCTCAAGCCCAGTGCGCAGTTAAGTGATCCGTGTTTGGCCGACTATGCCGAACGGCAGTGGGACGTGTCCCAGCGCACGGCGGAATATGGCCGCATGCTGGCGATCCAATTGCATCTGGATCAGGAGCGTTGCTACTGCGCCGGGTTGTTGCACCGCTTGGGTGATTTGGCCGTGTTGCGCTGTTTGCAGGAATGGCGACTGGCGGGAGGTGAACTGCAGACGCTGCAAATTGATGAGGCGCTGGCCGAGTTCGGTGCGGCGTATGGTTCCGCGCTACGCACCCGCTGGCGCTTGCCGCTGGAGCTGCGTGAGCTGATTGCGGCGGCGTATCACTTGGGCGGCGGGGTGTATTCGCGCGAGGCGTTGGTGATGAACCTGGTGACACAAGCGGCCCTGCTGGAGCCGGACGACGGGGACGCAATCATGGCGTTGGCCAACAGCAAAACGGCGCGCCTGTTGAAGGTGGGCACGTCAGAGTTGTCGCGTTTGATCAATACGGAACAAAGCGCCGTTTAGGGTCGCTTCGCAAGACCTGCAGGAGCGAGCTTGCTCGCGATCTTTTGAAGATCGCGAAGCAAGCGCTCGTAAAGCCGTGGTCGCCTTATACCGCTGCAGGACGCAGCGAATAGGTTTTCAGTTGTTTGGCAAATTCGTGCAGCGAATGAATCCCGCTGGCCTCTGCCTCGTGTATCCATTCCTTGATCGCGGCCAGCATGTCGTGACCATTTGAACTGGTCTTGACCCAGATCTGTTGCAACGCCAGGCGCTTTTCGTAAATCACTTTAAGCGAATGGCTGTGCTCCAGCAGGGTTTCGATACGCTGGTGATGGCGCTCTTCCAACAGGCTGGTTTCGCGCGATAACAACCGCTTGGCTTTACGGAACTGGTGGCGTACCGAATGATCGACCTTGGCCAGTTCTTGTTGAACCAGTGGCGCGATCACCAACTTGCGATACTGCGCCATGATCTGGAAACGGTTGTTAAGGATCGCCATCGCGGTGTCCATGTCCAGGTGGCCTTTGCCTTCCACGCGGTGAGCAATGGGTGCAACACGCTGAACCTTGGCCAAGCGCAAAAAGCTGAACACTTTGATCCACGCCCACCCCAGGTCGAACTCCCATTTCTTGACCGAAAGCTTGGCCGAGTTGGGGTAGGTGTGGTGGTTGTTGTGCAGTTCTTCGCCGCCAATGATGATGCCCCACGGCACCAGGTTGGTCGCCGCGTCGCGGCATTCAAAGTTGCGATAGCCCACCGCATGCCCCAGGCCATTTACGACGCCCGCAGCCCAAACCGGGATCCACATCATCTGGATGGCCCAAATGGTCAAGCCGATTGCGCCGAACAGCAGCAAGTCAATCACCAGCATCAGTACCACGCCGAGCATTTTATGCCGGGAGTAAAGATTGCGCTCGATCCAGTCTTCGGGGCAGTTCTTGCCGTAAATACGCAACGTCTCAGGATTCTGAGCTTCTTCGCGATACAGCTCTGCACCTTTGCGCAAAACGGTCGATAACCCTTTAATGACAGGGCTGTGCGGGTCGTCGACGGTTTCGCATTTGGCGTGGTGTTTGCGGTGGATGGCCGTCCACTCACGTGTATTCTGTGCCGTGGTCAACCACAGCCAGAAGCGGAAGAAATGCTTCAGGCCACTGTTAAGCTCCAGCGAGCGGTGGGCTGAGTAGCGGTGTAGATAAACCGTGACGCCGATAATGGTCACGTGGGTCATCAACAGGGTGACTGCCACCAGTTGCCAGGCTGACAAGTCTAGAAAACCGTTGTACCACATAGGCTGTTTGGCCCTCGGGGAAGATAAAAAAACTGCAACCTGCATTATCAACATGCAGGCAGATAAAGCCAGTCGCCCTTTTGGGGAGGGGTTCCTGGAAGCTTCTTACACTATAATTCCTTCTTTTATGTGGGCACTTTAACTTTTTTATGTCGGCTTATTATCGAGATGCCTTGCGTGCGGCGTTGTTATACGGGCTGCTATCGGTTGCCTGGTTCCAATTATCTGATCATTTATTGACCAGTCTTGTCGATGATTCGGCGCAGATCGTCCATTGGCAGCGGATAAACGGTTACCTGTGGGTGTTCATCAGTGCCGTCCTGATTTTTGCCGCGCGCGCCCGGCTGCTGACAGCTTTGGGCCTGAGCGGCAGTTTGCAGCGCCAGCGCAAGGACCAGGAGCGCCTGCGCCAGGCGGCCGTGGTGTTTGATTGCACCCGCGAAGGGGTATTGGTCAGTGACCGCTCTGGAATTATTGTGCATGTGAACCGTGCCCTGATTGAAATCACGGGTTACACGCCTGAAGAAGTCCTGGGGCAGCGCCCTAATATGTTCAAGTCGGGCCGGCATGGGCCTGAGTTCTACCAAGGTGTGTTCAAGTCGCTGGCAGAGCAGCGCGAATGGCACGGCGAGATCTGGAACCGCCGTAAAAGCGGTGAAATTTACCCGCAATGGCAAACCGTGCGGGCCGTGACCAACAGCAAAGATGAGGTCACGCACTATGTCGCGGTTTTTTCCGATATTTCGGCCATCAAGAAATCCCAGCATGAAATGACCCGGCTGGTGCACCACGACCCGCTTACGGACCTGCCCAATCGTCTGCTGTTCACGGACCGTACCGAGCACGCGCTGGTGTCGGCGCAGTTGCACAAGACCGGCTGCGCGCTGCTGATGATCGACCTTGATCATTTCAAAATCATCAACGACAGCCTCGGCCATAACGTGGGTGATTTGCTGCTCAAGGCGGTCGCCGATCGCTTGTGCGGCCTGTTTGGCAAAGGGTTTACCGTGGCTCGGCTGGGGGGGGATGAATTTGCCGTGCTGGTTGAAAATTGCCCGCACGTGAACTGGACCGCCGCTCAGGCGCAGCAGGTGCTGGAGGTAATGAAAGGTGCGTTTGAGGTGGATAAGCACCAGTTGTTTATCAGCGCCAGTATCGGTATCAGCGTGTACCCCAATGACGCGATGAGCGCCGAGCAGTTGTTGCACAATGCTGACTCCGCCCTGTTCAAGGCTAAAAGCGCCGGTCGTGAAGGCTATGCCCTGTATACCGAGGAACTCACCGTTCACGCGCAGTACCGCATTGAAGTGGCCAGCGATTTGCGCCGGGCTTTGGAGCAGCAAGAGTTACGGGTGTACTACCAGCCAGTGCACGACCTCAAAACCAGCCGCTTGATCGGTGTTGAAGCGCTGGTGCGTTGGCAGCACCCGCAGCGGGGGCTGGTGTCGCCGGGCGAGTTTATTCCGATTGCCGAGCGCACCGGGTTGATCGCAGAAATCGACGCGTGGGTGCTGGAACAAGCCTGCTGGCAGATGTGCCAATGGCAATCACGTGGGGTGTCGTTATCGTTCGTGGCGGTGAACATCTCCAGCCGGCTGTTTGCGCGGCCTGAGCTGTACACGCTGGTGTCGACCGTACTCAAAGACACAGGCCTCGACCCGGCCTTGCTGGAGCTGGAAGTCACGGAAAGCGCGGTGATGGAGGACTCCAACGCTGCACTGGCGCAGATGCACCGTCTGCGCAAGTTGGGGCTGCGCCTGGCGATTGATGACTTTGGCACCGGGTTCTCTTCGTTGTTGCGGCTAAAGCGGTTGCCGGTTCAGAAGCTCAAGATCGATCAGGGTTTTGTTGCCGGATTGCCGGAGGACAATGACGATGTGGCCATCGTTCGCGCGGTGATTGCGCTGTCCCAAAGCATGGGCTTGCAGGTGCATGCGGAGGGGATTGAACACGTCGAGCAGGCGCAGTTCCTGCTCGACCTTAACTGTGACCTGGGGCAGGGTTATTGGTTTGGCCGGCCGATGCCTGCCCATGAGCTGGACTGGCAGCGAGCGCCTGAGATTTACGCCTGAACCCTGCGCGGCCTCAGTTCTTCTCGGGCGGTAACTCGGGCAATGCGCGCAGCGCGGCTTCGTACCACTCGGTATTAAAGGCGCGGTCCTCTTCCAGGATCGCGTCGATCTCCACCGCCAGTACGTGGGCCATCATGTTCAAGATATCGTCGCGCTCGTAGCCCACCAGCGTCAGCTTGTTGTAGGTGGCTTTGGCGGCTGGAGGATTGTCGCTTTCGATCTGGTTTTCGATCGCTTGGGTCAGCGTATTTTCAGCGAACGCTTCATCATCGTTATCAACATCGATTGGCTCGCTCATGGCAGGCTCCTTTAGTAAAGGCTGGCAGTTTAACTGCATTCTGGCAGTGATGCTGCTAGCCAACCCGCCACCTACGCTCTATAACACCCTGCGCCAACCCCAACACGGCCTGGAGGCTTTGTAATGCTCAAGCTTTATGGATTTGCCGTCAGTAACTACTACAACATGGTCAAACTGGCGCTTTTGGAAAAGGGTGTGCCTTTTGAAGAGGTGCTGTTCTTCCCCGGGAAAACCCCTGAAGCGCTGGCAATCAGCCCTTGCGGGAAAGTGCCAGCCTTGGGCGTTGAACAGGGCATCATCAACGAAACCAGCGTGATCCTTGAGTACATCGAACAGACTCAGCCTGGCCAGGCCCTGTTACCGGCCGACCCGTTTGAGCGTGCCCGAGTCATGGCGCTGGCCAAAGAGATTGAGCTGTATATCGAATTGCCTGCCCGTGCCTTGCACGCTGAAGCGTTCTTTGGCATGCCCGTGCACGAGGCGATCAAAGGCAAAGCCAAGGCAGAGTTGCTGCGCGGGATTGCTTCGCTGGGCCGTCAGGGAGCATTCGCACCGTATGTGGCGGGTGCGACGCTGAGCGTGGCGGATATTTACTTCCTGTACAGCGTGAGCCTTGCCAGTGCGGTGGGCCATAAGGTGTTTGGCTTGGACCTGCTGGCAGAGTTGCCGGCGGCCAAAGCCTTGTTGGAGCGCCTGGGCCAAAACCCCAATGTGCAGAAAATTGCAGCCGACAAGGACGCGGCCATGCCGCAGTTCCTGGCGTGGATCAGCAGCCAGAAACCCCGTTAGGGCCGTTCGCGACGCAATAAAAAAGGGGTGCCCCAAGGCACCCCTTTGGTGTTGTGCGCCGCGGTGTATTCACCCGGGCGACAACGCTCAGCGGCTGGCCAACAACGCCTGGCCGCGAACCACGGCCGCTTTGACCTGCTGCGGCGCGGTACCGCCGATGTGGTTGCGTGCATTGACCGAGCCTTCGAGCGTCAACACGGCAAACACGTCGTCATCGATCTGGTCGCTGAACTGGCGCAATTCTTCCAGGCTCATTTCAGCCAGGTCCTTGCCGGTTTCAACGCCGTATTTCACCGCGTGGCCAACAATTTCGTGGCAATCACGGAACGGCAGGCCACGGCGAACCAGGTAGTCGGCCAGGTCGGTCGCTGTCGAGAACCCGCGCAGCGCGGCTTCACGCATGATCGAGTGCTTGGGTTTGATCGCCGGGATCATATCGGCAAAGGCCCGCAGCGAATCACGCAGCGTGTCGGCTGCGTCAAACAGTGGCTCTTTGTCTTCCTGGTTATCTTTGTTGTAGGCCAGCGGCTGGCCCTTCATCAGGGTCAGCAAGCCCATCAGCGCGCCGAATACACGGCCACTTTTGCCCCGCACCAGTTCCGGCACGTCCGGGTTTTTCTTTTGCGGCATGATCGAGCTGCCCGTGCAGAAACGGTCTGGCAGGTCGATAAACTGGAATTGAGCGCTGGTCCACAGCACCAACTCTTCGGAGAAACGCGACAAGTGCATCATCGCGATGCTCGCGGCGGCGCAGAATTCGATGGCGAAGTCGCGGTCCGACACGTTGTCCAGCGAGTTGCCGCCCACGGCATCAAACCCCAGCAACTGAGCCGTCAGCTCGCGGTCGATCGGGTAGGTGGTGCCGGCCAGCGCAGCGCTGCCCAACGGCATGCGGTTAGTGCGCTTGCGGCAGTCAACCAGGCGCTCGTAGTCGCGGCTGAGCATTTCGAACCAGGCCAGCATGTGGTGCCCGAAGGTCACCGGCTGGGCGGTTTGCAGGTGGGTAAAGCCGGGCATGATGGTCTCGGCTTCGCGCTCGGCTTGCTCCAGCAGACCTTTCTGCAAACGGGTGATTTCAGACAGGATCAGGTCGATCTCGTCACGTAGCCATAGGCGAATGTCGGTGGCTACCTGGTCGTTGCGGCTACGGCCAGTGTGCAGTTTCTTACCGGTAACGCCGATGCGGTCTGTCAGGCGCGCCTCGATGTTCATGTGCACGTCTTCCAGGTCGATGCGCCAGTCAAACGTACCGGCCTCGATTTCGCTCTGGATGGTTTTCAGGCCGTCAATGATGCTGTCGCGCTCGGCGTCGGTCAGCACGCCAACCTTGGCCAGCATGGTGGCGTGGGCCACAGAGCCCATGATGTCGTGCCGATAAAGGCGCTGATCGAAAGTGACGGAGGCGGTGAAGCGCGCAACGAAGGCGTCGACGGGTTCACTGAAGCGGCCGCCCCAGGACTGGTTGGTCTTGTCGGTGCTCATGGATTCGCTCGTAATCGGCTGAGGTGGGGTAAATACACAAATAGTTACTACAGATCATAACAGGGTTGCCAATCGTGGCGTTGACGCGCATCGACAGCTTTTAATGCCAGTGAGCTATAAAAATACCTAAACGAAATCCATCGATTAAGCCCATTCGTCTTGGCAACCGTCTACAGTTGGTCGTATGGATCAGTCTTTGCAAGTCTTTGTAGATTACAAGGCGTATCCGGTATTAAATCGAACAACAGGCACAGGTGAATTTTGCTGCGCCGCTTGCGGCACTTTTTGGCCTTCGCGCTAGTCTTAGCGTGGATCGCCGTGACAGCCGTCACTTCACCTGTCTACGCTATCCTTGTGCGAGACTCACGCAGGAATACAGCGCTCTATGAATGTCCTGATCGTTGATGACGAAACTTTGCCCCGCGAGCATGTGAGCCGTGTACTCGGTACGCTTGGGGGTTATACGCTGCTGGAGCCCGGCGCCACTCATGGCGAAGAGGCATTGAATTTGATCGAGTCCCTGAAGCCGGATGTGGTGTTACTCGACATCCGCATGCCGGGGCTCGACGGGTTACAGGTTGCGGCCAAACTCTGTGAGCGCGACCAGGCACCCTCTGTGGTCTTCTGTGTGGGCGCAGACGATTTTTCACAGCAGGCCCTGGAAGAGAGCGGGGTGAGTTATGTGCTCAAACCGGTCAACGCCGAAGCCTTGAAAACCGTGCTGAAAAACGCGCACCGGCCCACTCGGTCTCAACTGGCGGCCTTAACCCGGCCCGCTGCGCAAACGGGTAGCGGGCCGCGCAGCCATATCAGTGCCCGCACTCGAAAAGGGATTGAGCTGATTCCCATCGACCAAGTGATTTACTTTATCGCCGACCATAAATACGTGACCTTGCGTCACGAGGGTGGCGAAGTCCTGCTCGACGAGCCGCTCAAGGCGCTGGAAGACGAATTCGGCGAGCGTTTCGTGCGTATTCACCGCAATGCATTGGTGGCGCGTAACCGCATCGAGCGCCTGCAACGCACGCCGCTGGGCCACTTTCAATTGTTCTTGCGAGGCCTGAACGGAGATGCGCTGATTGTGAGCCGTCGCCATGTGGCCGGTGTGCGAAAGATGATGCAGCAGATGTAGTGCGCACGACTGAAATGCGCAAGGATGTCGTTTTTGGGCCAGGGAGGCCGCGTACTTTCTGATACAAGTCAAAGCTGTTTTGGCTGAGCTGTTATGATCAGCCGTATCTTTTCAGTACGGATTGATCCATGTCCTCTCGCGAAATCCGCATCGCTACCCGTAAAAGCGCCCTGGCTCTGTGGCAGGCTGACTACGTTAAAGCCCGTTTGGAGCAGGCTCACCCAGGTCTTGTGGTGACGCTGGTGCCCATGGTCAGCCGTGGCGACAAGTTGCTCGACTCGCCGTTGTCGAAAATCGGCGGCAAGGGCCTGTTTGTCAAAGAGCTGGAAACGGCTCTGCTTGAAAACGAAGCCGACATCGCTGTCCACTCAATGAAAGATGTGCCGATGGACTTCCCTGAAGGTCTGGGGCTGTTTTGCATTTGCGAGCGTGAAGACCCGCGCGATGCCTTCGTGTCCAACACCTTCGCCAGCCTCGACCAATTACCCACTGCCAGTGTGGTGGGCACGTCCAGCCTGCGTCGTCAGGCGCAATTGCTGGCGCGTCGTCCAGATCTGGAAATCCGCTTTTTGCGGGGCAACGTCAATACCCGCCTGGCCAAGCTCGACGCCGGGGAATACGACGCCATTATCCTTGCGGCGGCCGGCCTGATCCGCCTGGGGTTTGAAGATCGCATCACATCGGCCATCAGCATCGAAGACAGCTTGCCGGCCGGTGGCCAAGGGGCCGTGGGTATCGAGTGCCGCAGCGCGGACAGCGAAATTCACGCCTTGCTGGCACCGTTACACCACGATGACACCGCTGTGCGGGTGACGGCTGAGCGCGCCCTGAACAAACACTTGAACGGCGGATGCCAGGTGCCCATCGCCTGTTACGCCGTGCTTGAAGGGCCGAACCTCTGGCTGCGCGGCCTGGTGGGTGAGCCTGGCGGCGGTGTGCTGCTGAGTGCTGACGCCCGTGCCCCGCGCAGTCATGCCGCCGCGTTGGGCGTGCAAGTGGCCGAAGCGTTATTGGCGCAAGGTGCCGGGGATATTCTGAAAGCCGTGTATGGCGAGGCAGGTCACGCGTGACAGGCTGGCGGTTGCTGCTGACCCGGCCCGCCGAAGAGTCGGCGGCCCTCGCCAATGAGTTGAGCGCGGCTGGCGTGTTTAGCAGCAGCTTGCCATTGTTGGCGATTGAGCCTCTGGTACTGACGGATGCGCATCGTGCCTTCGTGGCGGGTCTTGATCGTTATTGCGCGGTGATTGTGGTGAGTAAACCCGCCGCCCGTATGGGCCTGGCGCTGGTTGATCAATACTGGCCGCAGCCGCCCTCACAGAAGTGGTTCTGTGTGGGTGCCGCCACGGGGCAGATTCTCGCCGACTACGGGCTGGATGTTAGCTACCCTGAACGTGGCGATGACAGCGAGGCTTTGCTGGCGCTGCCGGCCTTTGAGCAGGCGGTGGCATGCCACGCACCTCGGGTGCTGATCCTGCGCGGGGAGGGCGGGCGAGAAATGTTGGCGGACCGTCTTCGCGTTCTGGGGGCGCAGGTCGATTACCTGGAACTGTACCGCCGTGATTTACCGTTTTACCCGCCTGCGGCCCTGCCTCAGCGCGTAAAAGGGGAACGCCTGAATGCGCTGGTGGTCAGCAGTGGACAAGGGTTTGAGCATTTACGGCACATGGCCGCAGATGCCTGGCCACAGTTGGCGGCTTTAACCCTGTTTGTTCCAAGCCCTCGGGTGGCTGCAATTGCGCGCAGCGCCGGGGCACAACATGTTGTGGATTGTCGTGGCGCGAGCGCCGCGGCTTTGCTGGCGGCGTTACGGGCGCACCCCGTACCTGCTTTCTAATGCAAAGGATGGATACGTGAGCGAAACAGACTTGTCCAAAGAGCACGTGCAGCCCGCGTCAGAAGCGCCGGTTGAAAAACCTGTCAGCAAGCCTGAACGTCGGGGCAATGGCTTGGCTGTGGTCGCCCTGCTACTGGGGGCCGCGGGTGTGGCGGTCGGGGGTTGGGGGGTCTGGCAGGTGCGTCACTTGCAAGTCGACACCGCCCAGCAACTGAGCGAAGTCCAGGCCTTGGGCGCGCAAACACTGTCGATCAAACAAGGCGAGCAGAAACTGCTGACGCGCCTCAATCAGTTGCCTTCGGCCAGTGACTTGGACGACCAGCGCCAGTTGGTCGGTCAACTGCAAGGCGATCAGCAGCGCTTGAACCAGCGCCTTGAAACGGTTTTGAGCGCTAGCCGCAAGGACTGGCGCTTGGCTGAGGCTGAGCACTTGTTGCGGTTGGCGACCCTGAGGTTGTCGGCGTTGCAAGACGTCGCCAGTGCCCAAGCCTTGGTGCAGGGGGCTGACGATATTTTGCGTGAGCAAAATGACCCTGGCTCTTTTGCCGCCCGCGAGCAATTGGCCAAGAGTTTGACCGCGCTGCGCAGCGTTGAGCAGCCAGACCGCACCGGGTTGTTTTTGCAGTTGGCCGCTCTGCGTGACCAGGTGGCACAGCTCAACGCCCTGGCACCGGCTTACAAAGACTCCGGTGACTCGTTGCTGGGGCTGACGGCTGACGGCGATGGCGCGAGTCGTTGGTCGCAGTGGTGGGATGAAATTTCGCACTACATCCGTATCGATTTCAATGCCGACAAGAACGTTCGCCCGCTGTTGGCAGGGCAAAGCCTGACGCAGGTGCGTCTGGCTTTGAGCTTGGCGTTGGAACAGGCCCAGTGGGCCGCGATCAATGGTCAGGAGGCGATCTACACCCAGGCCTTGGCCCAGGCGCAAGAGGTGCTTAAAGGCAACTTCAACCCCGACAATCAGCACAGCCAAAAAATGCTGGAGCAAGTGATTGAGCTGAGTAAACAGCCGGTCGCGGTCAAAACACCGGACCTGGCGGGCACCTTGAGTGCCGTACAGGCTTATCTTGAGCGCCGCCATGTCAGCGCCGACGAGCCAGGGCCTGGTGCGTCTGGTCAGCCTGCGCAGGAGGCCCGCCCATGAAGCGCTTCTACGTGATTGTATTTTTTCTGATCGCCGCAGCGGCATGCGTCGGCCTGGCAATCGCCGAAGATGCGGGGTATGTGCTGCTCGCTTATAAAAACTTCCGCTACGAATCCAGTGTGTGGGCCACGTTGGCGTTGCTGCTGGTGCTGGGGTTGCTGGTCTGGGGTATCAAGCTGCTGGTGGAACTGGTCACGGCGTCTACCGGGCTGGTTAACCCCTGGTCGCGGCGCAATCGCAGTCGTCGCGTGCAAATCGCGATTGAGCAAGGCCAGATGGACCTCGCTGAAGGTCGTTGGGCCAGCGCACAAAAACACCTGTCTCGCGCCGCAGAAGCTGAACGCCAGCCTTTACTGTTTTATATGGGGGCGGCCCGTGCGGCCAACGAGCAAGGCCGTTACGAGGAAAGTGACAATTTGCTTGAGCGCGCGCTGGAGCGTCAGCCACAGGCCGAACTGGCGATTGCCTTGAGCCACGCCCAACTGCAACTGGACCGCGCCGATACCGAGGGTGCCTTGGCCACGTTGCAAGCCATGCATGAGCGTCATCCGCACAATGTTCAAGTGTTGCGCCAATTGCAGCGCTTGCATCAGCAACGGGGTGACTGGGCGGCGTTAATTCGTTTGCTGCCAGAGCTGCGTAAAGACAAGGTGCTGCCCGCCAATGAGCTGGCTGACCTGGAACGCCGTGCGTGGGGGCAAAATTTGAGTTTGGCGGCGCAGCGTGAGAAAGAAGGTGAGGCGGGACTGCAATCGCTTCAACGCGCCTGGCAACAACTGACGGCGGCGCAACGGCAGGAGCCGACACTGGTGCTGGCCTATGCGGAGCAATTGCGCCAATTGGGGGCTCAGGCCGAGGCCGAAGACGTCTTGCGGGGGGCCTTGAAGCGTAGCTACGACAGCCACCTTGTGCGGCTGTATGGCTTGCTGCGCGGCAATGACCCGGCAAAGCAATTGCAAACGGCTGAAGGCTGGTTAAAGGCTCACCCCGGTGATGCCAGCTTGCTGCTGACCCTGGGGCGTCTGAGCCTGCAGAACAGCTTGTGGGGCAAGGCACGGGATTACTTCGAAAGTAGCCTGGCCGTTGAGCGCAATCCTGAAACCTGTGCCGAACTGGCGCGGTTGCTCGCACAACTGGGTGATACGGCTCGCAGTAATCAATTGTTTCAGGAAGGGTTGAACTTGCTGGATGAGCGGTTACTGGCCTTGCCTTTGCCCTCGACGGGTACGAATTTCTAGGCCTGAAAGGCCGGTTTAAGGGCCGAATAAACCGGACTTCAAGGAGTGGAAACTTTACACAATGGTGATGGCGGTAATTTCCTACGTTGCTTATGTAAAGTGCTGTCGGATGCTGTTGGTAATTCCCTACACCCTTCAGGAAGCTTCCTCTGTGGCTCACCTTGAAAGGGCTAATGGCTTTCATCTACCGTAATCAGCTGTCTCTTTTGTTACGGAAAAGCCATGTTTTTGGCCTGCTCACGTTTCATTTTCTTCTTGTCCTTTCTAAGTGGTGCTCTGGTCTTGGGCACCTCTTTATTTCTCGAGTACGGGTCTGGGCTTTCGCCTTGTCTTTTATGTTATGTGCAGCGCTTTTTCTTGCTCGGTTTCTGCCTGACAACATTGACAGCCTGTTTGCGTGATCGCGGGCCTGTGGGCATGTGGTGCTTTTCTGTCCTGTCTCTCTTAATGGCGTTGGCAGGCGCAGCCAGTGCGTTCAGGCAAGTGCTGGTGCAAGCGCTACCGCCCGAGCAATTAATGTTTTGCCAGCCCGAGCTTGCTTGTGTCTGGCACTACTTATCCCCGCGCGAAATACTGGCGATGATCTACCGGGGAAGTGAAGAGTGCGCTCATATTCAGTGGTCCGTTTTCAACTTGAGTATTCCTGAATTAAGCCTGCTGGCGTTTACCGGCTTGAGTGTGCTGAGCATCGTTCAAGTGGTTCGTGTGATTTACTATCAGGCAGGGTCACGCACCGACGACGTGAAGTAGGCGTGCGTATTAAACGCTTGTATGAATTTTCTCTATGGCATGCCTTGATGCCATGGTCATGCGGGCATAGTCTGGGTCGAATACATTATTGGAAATAGGCCGCCCCAGTGCTGTAGCAGTTGTACACATTTGGGTTCGGATAAGCTTGGTCAGGCCAGGCGGCAGGGACCCAAAAGGGAAGAGAGAACATCATGCTTGAAAGATGTCAGAATGCTCAGGAACGTTTCAATGGCGTCCACAAGTTGATTGATAACTGGCTGAATGAGCGCAGTGAACTTGTGAAAGCCTACCAGGTTGTGGAAGCAGAGCTCGCAGACTCACGTCCTGATGGCAAAACCCAGAGTGCGTTTTGTGAGGTGTTGGTGGACTACGTGTCTGCCGGGCATTTTGAGATTTACGAGCAACTGAACTCAGAAGCCCTGGCATTTGCTGATGCGCGCGGGCTGAAGTTGGCTGCGACGATTTACCCTAGAATCGAAGCGATCACCCAGCACTCCCTGGACTTCAATGATCGATGTGTCGGCAAGAAGCACCGCCCAAACTGCGAGATCCTCGCTGCCAAATTCAAAGACCTCGGCAACTTGCTGAATGAGCGGTTTGAGCTGGAAGACTGCCTGATCGAAGTGCTGCACAACGCACACAATGAGCAAAAGGAAGTGCAAGCCGTTCGCGCATGAGCCTGGATGCAATTGGCGGGTAACGGTGCGCAGTGCGCACCGTTTTTGTGTGAGGCTTTTACGGTTTGACGGCGAGCAATTCGATGTCAAATACCAGAGGGGTGTAGGGTGCAATCAAGTTGCCTGCGCCCTGCGCGCCGTAGGCCAATGAGGAAGCAATCACCAGGTGCCACTTCGCACCGACGGGCATCTGCACCAACGCGCTGCGCCACCCTTCAATGACGCTGTCCAGTCGAAACCACTGGGGTTGAGCACTGTGGTCGAACACGGTGCCATCTGGCAGGCGGCCCACATAGTTCACGTACACGGACCCCTGTGCAATGGGTGTTGCTCCGGTACCCGGCTTGAGCTCGGTCAAAAGAATGCCAGGGGCGAGTTCCCTCACCTGAGGTTTGTGTTTTTCTTCGCGCAAAAACGCACGCTCCGCGACCAGAGCCTTTTCGGTGTCCGGTTGCAGGGCGGCGTTGTCGATGTGTGCCTGATGCTCCGTCAATACCTGCGCAATCCGTACGTCGGTCAGCGCCAGCGGCTGCCCTTGGTAGGCCGCCTGCAAACCTTCAATCAGGGCTTTGAGCTCAAGGTCCGGCACCTCGTCGCGCAAGCGTTCACCCAGGCTGGCACCCAGGCTGTAAGCGAGGTCGTGAGCCGCATCAGGGGGTGTTGCCGGGGCTGCATGGGCTGGGGTGACAAGGCATAACAACGTCAAAAAACAGTATCGCGGCATGAGCACGCTCCGGCCTGAAGTACAGGAATTAGGCCTGCGCACCTATCGGCTATCGCCGTTTTAATCATGGCCAGGTGCGCGGGGAAAGCAGACGTTAACAGGGTGGCAGCATTGGGTTCAGTCACAGACGAAAGATTGATCCAGCACAACTTTCGCGACGCCATGCAACCCGTACCCAGGGTTAGTGTCAACATGCTCTAGCGGCGGTTCCTACAGAGGTCTAGTATGAGTCGCACTCACTTCAGCCAGGAGGTAAACCATGTCGGCCAAAAAGAAGCCCGTTAATACCCCGTTGCACCTGCTCCAACAGCTCTCAGGCAGCTTGCTTGAGCATTTGGAAAACGCTTGCTCCCAAGCGTTGGCTGATGCTGAGAAACTGCTCGCCAAGCTAGAGAAACAACGTGGCAAAGCCCAGGAGAAACTGCACAACGCCCGTGCCAAGTTGCAGGACGCGGCCAATGCAGGTAAATCCAAGGCTCAGTCCAAGGCCAAGTCGGGCGTTAAAGAGCTGGAGCAACTGCTCGAATCGCTCAAAGAGCGTCAAACTGAAACCCGGGACTACATTCTGCAACTCAAGCGAGATGCCCAGGAAAGCCTGAAGCTGGCCCAAGGCGTGGGTCGTGTCAAAGAAGCGGTTGCCAAGGCTTTGACGGCTCGTGAAGCGAAAGCAGCGCCAGCGGCTAAAAAGGTAGCCGCCAAGGCACCGGTCAAAGCGGCGGCCAAGCCTGCTGCCAAAGCTCCCGCCAAAGCCCCCGCGCAAAAACCCGCGGCCCGCACCGCTAAACCGGTTGCTGCCAAAGCCCCTGCTGCCAAGGCAGCCCCCGTAAAACCTGCAGCGGCCAAAGCGCCTGTTAAGGCACCGGTGAAAGCCGCTGCCAAACCGGCCGTTAAAACTGCCGCTGCCAAGCCTGCTGCGGCCAAACCCGCAGCTGCCAAGCCTGCCACGGCTGCCAAACCGGTTGCCAAGCCTGCTGCAAAACCTGCAGTACGAGCGGCAGCCAAACCTGCTGTGAAAAAGCCGGTGGCCAGCAAGCCTGCGACGGCATCTGCCAAGCCGGCCACTGCCCCTGCTGCGCCAGCAGCGGCCCCTGCTGCGGCTCCAGAAGCGCCAACCAGCGCGTCCTAAGGGCGATTGACCACGGCGCGCAGCGTCTGCAGCGCGTCGCAATCAGGGGGGCAGGCTTCGCTTGCCATCCTCTGTAGCCAGTTGCACGGTCGTTGCGATTGAGCACTAGGCCATTCTTGTGTCAGTGACGCCAAGCGCCACAGCAGTGTGCGTTCGGCTTCCAGTTCCAATGACTTGATCTGCCCCCGCAGTCCTGCCAGCGTTTCATCCTGTGCGGCCGCTTCGCGCCACTGTGTGCGCAGGTGACGCAAGGGTTGTATCACTTCGCGCTGCCACGGCTCGGCACAGGCGCTCAGTTGCGCCTGTCGCGCCTCATCCCAAGCTACGCCACGGTGTTCCAGCCACGCGGCGCACAGCAACAGGCACACGTCCTGCCCCCGACTTTGCAGCTTCAAGCACGCCGGCTCCACGCCGGGCTGCGCATACAGGTTCAAACAGTAATTCCACAGGTCAGTCTGCATAGTGCAATTCGCGCCAGTTGAGAGGGAAGCTGGTAGACTCCGCCGCCATTATGATCCGACTTCAGAACCTGACTTTACAGCGTGGCCCGCAACGTCTGCTAGAAGACGCCGAGCTGACCCTGCACGCCGGCCACAAAGCCGGTCTGGTCGGTGCCAATGGCGCCGGTAAATCCACTTTGTTCGCCTTGTTGCTGGGTGAGTTGACGCCTGATTCCGGGGATTGTCTGCTGCCAGCCGACTGGCGGATTGCCCATATGCGGCAAGAAATCGACACCCTCGATCGTATCGCGATTGACTACGTGCTCGATGGCGACCAGCGCTTGCGCCAAGTCCAGGCCGATCTGGCCAAGGCCGAAGCCAACGAAGATGGCCCGGCGCAGGCTCGCCTGCACGCCGAGCTGGACAGCGCCGACGGCTACACCGCCGATGCTCGCGCCCGCAAAATGCTGGCTGGGCTGGGGTTCACCAACGAACAGATGGACCGCCCGGTCGCAGATTTCTCGGGTGGCTGGCGGATGCGCCTGAACCTGGCCCAAGCCTTGATGTGCCCCTCCGACCTGTTGTTGCTCGATGAACCGACCAACCACTTGGACCTGGATGCCATCCTGTGGCTTGAAGACTTTCTCAAAGGCTACCCGGGCACCTTGGTGCTGATTTCCCATGACCGGGATTTCCTCGATGCCGTGGTCGACAATATTGCCCACGTTGACCAGCGTAAAATCACGCTCTATCGCGGTGGTTACAGCGCCTTTGAACGTGCGCGTGCCGAACGTCTGGCCCAGCAACAACAGGCCTACGAAAAGCAACAGGCGCAGCGTGCGCACATGGAAAGCTACATTGCCCGCTTCAAGGCCCAGGCCACCAAGGCTCGTCAGGCCCAAAGCCGGATCAAGGCCCTTGAACGCATGGAGGAACTGAGCGCGGCCCATGTCGACTCACCGTTCGACTTCGTGTTCCGCGAAGCAGTCAAACTCTCCAGCCCGTTGCTGGATTTGTCCGACGCCCGTTTGGGCTATGGCGATAAAACCATCCTTGAGAAGGTCAAGCTGCAACTGGTACCGGGTGCACGAATCGGTTTGCTCGGCCCGAACGGTGCAGGCAAGTCGACGCTGATCAAAAACCTTGCGGGTGAGCTTGAGCCGTTGTCCGGCCGTCTGGCCCGTGGTGAGAACCTGGTCGTGGGCTACTTTGCCCAGCATCAGCTGGATTCGTTGGACGCCAAAGCCAGCCCGTTGCTGCATTTGCAGCGCTTGGCACCGACCGAGCGTGAGCAAACCCTGCGCGATTTTCTCGGTGGTTTTGACTTCCGCGGTGCTCGGATTGATGAACCCGTGCTGAATTTTTCGGGCGGTGAAAAAGCGCGCCTTGCGCTGGCGCTGATTGCATGGGGCCGGCCTAACTTGTTGCTGCTCGACGAACCGACCAACCACCTTGATCTCGAAATGCGGCTGGCGCTGACGATGGCCCTGCAAGAGTTCAGCGGTGCGGTTTTGGTGGTGTCTCACGATCGGCATTTGCTCAAAAGTACGACCGACGAGTTTCTGTTGGTGGCCGATGGCAAGGTGCAGGAGTTCGACGGCGACCTCGACGACTACGCACGCTGGTTGGCCGATTACCGCCTGCGCAACGCGCCGGTCAGCAACACACCGGTCAACCCGGACAAAACCGATAAAAAGGCGCAGCGTCAGGCCGCTGCCGCGCTGCGCCAGCAATTGGCTCCGCACAAGCGTGAGGCCGATAAGCTGGAAAGCGAGCTGGGTAAGGTCAACGAGAGACTGACGCAGATCGAAGCCAGCCTGGGTGACAGCGCGGTGTATGAAGCGGCCCGCAAAGACGAACTGCGCGAGCTGCTGGCCGATCAAGCCAAACTCAAAGCCCTTGAAGGTCAGCTTGAAGAGCGCTGGATGGAAGCCCTTGAACAGCTTGAAACGCTGCAGGCCGAGCTGGAGGCATTGTCCTGATGGAGTCGCTGGGCCTGCCTTTACCTGCCGAACTGATCGCGCCGCTGTGGATTGGCGTGCAGATTTTGCTGATCCTGTTGGCCGGGTACTTTCTGCAACGCGGCATTGCACGATTTTTGACGGGGCTGGGTCAGCGTTACCCGCTGCCGCCGCAGTTGTTGATGCCACTGCGCGGTGTGTTGCGCTGGTTCATCATGGGCAGTGCCGTCATTATCGTGCTGGAGCGCCTCGGCGTTTCGGCAACGGTACTGTGGACGGCGCTCTCAGGGTTTGCCGCGGTTGCGGCCATTGCGTTCTTCGCGATGTGGAGCGTGCTTTCCAACCTGCTGTGTGCGGTGTTGATCTTCACCGTCGGGCCGTTTCGTATTGGCGACATCGTGGAACTGCTCGACACGCTCGACAAGCCTGGAGTCAAAGGCCGTGTCGTGGCCATCAACCTGCTGTACACCACCCTGATCGAACCTGCGGAAGCCGGCTCCGGCAGTAGCATGGTGCAAGTGCCCAACAGCCTGTTTTTCCAGCGCTCGGTTCGTCGCTGGCGCGAAGGCGATCTGTAAGTAGCCCACCCTCTGCAGGAGAGGCCGGCCCGTCTTCGGCGTTCGGCCAGCGTGGTTTAAGGGGGCCCTTGGATCAAAAGCCAGATCAAAAGATCACGAGCAAGCTCGTTCCCACAAACGCTGCTCCTGCACGCCGTGCCCGCAAAAAGATCTGGTGAAATGTCGGCCCGCGCATTAGCTTTAAGACTTGTTACTGATTTTGTCTGAGGTGCGCGATGTCGTTGGAAACGTGGTTGGCCTTTTTTGCTGCCTGCTGGGTGATTAGCCTGTCCCCTGGCGCGGGTGCCATTGCTTCGATGTCGTGCGGCCTGCAATACGGCTTCTGGCGCGGCTATTGGAACGCATTGGGTCTGCAACTGGGCCTGGCGTTGCAAATTGCGATTGTCGCCGCCGGTGTAGGGGCCGTCCTGGCCGCTTCATCCACAGCCTTCTACGCGATCAAATGGTTCGGCGTGGCCTATTTGGTCTATCTCGCCGTTAAACAATGGCGGGCGTTGCCGGCCGACCTCAGTGAAGACTCTGCCATTCGCCCCATCGGCAAACCGCTGGCACTGGTGTTCCGTGGTTTTCTGGTGAATGTCAGCAACCCCAAGGCGCTGGTGTTCATGCTCGCGGTGTTGCCGCAGTTCGTAGACCCCAATGCACCACTGGTGAGCCAATACCTGGTGCTGGGCGTGACCATGATTTGTGTTGACCTGATCGTCATGGCGGGCTACACGGGCCTGGCTTCCAAAGTGTTGCGCCTGTTGCGTACGCCTAAACAGCAGCGCCGGATGAACCGTACCTTCGCGGGCCTGTTCGTAGGCGCGGCGGGTTTTCTGGCAACGTTGCACCGTGCCACCACTTAAAGCCCTTGAGTGATCCGGAAGGGAAGTGAACAATGTGTTACTTCTTATTTCCATCCGGATGTATTAATGACCGCCCGCTCGCGTTTTTTGGCATGGATGATCGTGCCTGTGTTCGCGTTGTGCAGCCTTGCTGTGTCTGCCAATGCCCCTGAAGGTGCCTCCCAAGCCCTTCACCTGATTGACTATATTGGTGCCGATTACCCGCCTACGGTTGAAGGTGGCAAGGTCATCGATGAAACCGAGTACCGCGAGCAACTGGAGTTCCTGGCGGTGCTGGATGGCTTGGTAGCGAGCCTGCCGGAGCATCCTGAGCGTGCAGCGTTGGCCCACGGTGTCAAAGCCCTTCAGTCAGCCATTGAGCAGCGCGAAGACGGTGCCAGCGTCGCCCGTGACGCGCGTCAGTTGGGTGCCAGGCTAGCCGCCGCCTACGAAGTCAGCCAAGCCCCGGTCATTACCCCAGACCCCACTCGCGGTGAGCCGCTGTACGCCCTGCATTGCTCGGTGTGCCACGGCGCAACCGGTGCCGGCGATGGCCCGGCCAGCCTGGGCATGACCCCGCCACCCGCCAACTTGCGGGATGCCGAGCGCTTGGACCGCCTGAGCCTCTACGCCATTTTCAATACCTTGGGGCTCGGGGTTGAAGGCACTGACATGCCCGCTTTTGCCGATCAACTGGATGACCGTCAGCGTTGGGACCTGGCCACGTATGTGGCGGGCTTGAGTGCCGATCCCGCGGCCGCCAAAACGGACAAAACTTACGACCTCGCTGAATTGGCCCGACAGACACCGGGCGAAGTGCTGGCCGCTGAAGGGCCACAAGCGGCGGCGACGTTCCGCGCGCAGCGGGCTCAGCCACCGCAGGTTAAGCGTGGCCCGGCGCAGTTGCTCGATTACACCCGCCAAACCCTGGACAAAAGCCTTGCGGCCTATCGCGAAGGTGACCGTGAGCAAGCCTATGACCTGTCTGTAGCGGCCTATCTGGAAGGCTTTGAGCTGGTTGAGAGCTCGCTGGACAACGTCGACAGCAACGTGCGTAAAACCACTGAAAAAGCGCTGATGGCCTATCGGCAATCGTTGCAGGATGGCTTGCCCATCGAACAGGTCGAGCAGCGTCTGGCCGCCGCCAACACCTTGCTCAAGGAGTCTGCCGGGTTGCTGGGCAGTGATGGATTGAGTTGGTCGCTGAGCTACATTTCGGGGTTGTTGATTCTGCTGCGTGAAGGCCTGGAAGCGATTCTGGTGCTGGCGGCGATCCTCGCCTTCTTGCGCAACACCGGCCAGCAATCCGCGGTGCGCAGTGTCAATATCGGCTGGGGCCTGGCGTTGCTTGCGGGGCTGGCCACATGGGCGCTGGCTGCCTATGTGATTGATGTCAGCGGTGCTCAGCGCGAACTGCTCGAAGGCTGCACCGCGCTGTTTGCCAGCGTCATGGTGCTGTGGCTGGGTGTGTGGATGCACGACCGCCGCCACGCCGATGCCTGGCAGGATTACATCAAAAGCAGCCTGGTCAGCGGCGGCGGGCGTTTTGGCTTCGCGGTGCTGGCGTTTTTCTCGGTGTACCGCGAACTGTTCGAAGTGATCCTGTTTTACGAAACCTTATGGTTGCAAGCCGGCCCGGCCGGGCACAACGCCGTGCTGGCAGGCGGTGCCACGGCGCTGGTGGTGTTGATCGGCTTGGCGTGGGTCATCCTGCGCGGCTCAGCCAAATTGCCGCTGGGCGTCTTCTTTGGCATCAACGCCGCGTTGCTGTGCGCTTTGTCAGTGGTCTTCGCCGGGCATGGTGTAAAAGCGCTGCAAGAGGCCGGAGTGTTCGGCACACGCCCAGTGCCGTTCTTCGAGTTCGACTGGTTAGGCATTCACGCCGACGCCTATTCACTGAGCGCGCAGGCGGTGGCCATTTTGGCCATAGTGGTGCTTTATAGCCGCAGCCGGCTGGCCGAAAAACGCCGGGACCAAGCTTCTTAACACCGTTGCGTCAGTAGCCGCTGGCGCAGCCTCATTATTCGGCAACGACGACAGTTTTGTAGTCGCTGCCGAAGGCGCGATCGAGTGCGCAGTGATCGTCAAACCTCAATCCCGGATCAGACAGGGATACCGAGCGACCTGACTTTACGACGCCTGCATGGGACGTAGCCTCGTAAAACACGTCAACCGCTACGGTTTTTGGTGTATCTACTGCTGATGAATCGCTATTTTCAGGAGTTACGACTATGCGTGTCTGGATTGACGCAGACGCTTGCCCCAAGGCGGCAAAAGATCAGGTCATCAAGTTCGCGCTCAAGCGCCAATTTGAGGTGGTATTGGTGGCCGGGCAAAGTCAGATCAAGCCAACTTACGCGCGGGTCAAGCTGATCGTGGTGCCCAGTGGCCCGGACGCGGCCGACGATTATCTGGTGGAGCACGCAACCCCCGGCGAGCTGGTGATTTGCAGCGATGTGCCACTGGCCGACCGGTTGGTGAAGAACGGTGTAGCGGTGCTGGACCCGCGAGGCAAGGAGTTTGACGCGCAGAACATGGGCGAGCGGCTGGCGGTGCGCAATTTGTTCACGGACTTGCGTGAACAGGGCCAGATGGGCGGCGGGCAGGGCGCGTATGGCGAACGCGAAAAACAGGCGTTCGCCAATGCCCTGGATCGGATCTTGACGCGCCTGGTGCGTGCCTGATCAGTCTTTCTTGTGAGTCAATTCCAGTACGCGGTCGACCATTTTGTTGATGCCTGAAGCGGCTTCGCTGATGGACGTCGCCAGCATGTAGGCCGGCGTGCTGACCAGTTTGCGGGCGGTGTCTTCGACAATTTCAGTGACCTCGCATTCCTGGTGGTGAGCCCCCATTTTGTGCACCGCTTCAGCCGTATCGGCATCTTTGCCAATGGTGCAGGTTACGCCCGGGCCGTAGATCTTGGCGGCCAGGGCCGGTGAGATACACATCAGGCCAATCGGCTTGCCCGCTTCGGCAAAGGCTTCGGCCAGGGCCAGTACATCAGGCTGCACGCTACAGCCGGTGCCCTGGGTGGCAAAATCGGACAGGTTTTTCGCCGCGCCAAAGCCGCCCGGAATGATCAGGGCGTCAAAATCATCGACTTTCGCCTCACGTACATCCTTGACTTGACCGCGGGCGATACGCGCTGATTCGACCAGCACGTTACGCACCTCCGGCATTTCTTCGCCGGTCAGGTGGTTGATGACGTGCAGCTGCGGGATGTCGGGCGCAAAACACTGCACATGGGCACCGCGTTGATCGAGTCGCAGCAGGGTGATGACGCTTTCGTGGATCTCGGTGCCGTCATAGACACCGCAGCCAGAAAGAATCACGGCAATTTTTTTATGAGGCATGGTGGGTCTCCTGGGTAGTGGCATGCATGTCGTCGCGCGGCTGGCGGTTGCCATAAAGGGGGGCCAGCAACGCACCGCGCCTGACGCACTTATTTATTAAGAGCATCAGGCGGGCTGAGTGTTCAGTTTAGTGCGGCGCTGAGATTTCAGCGCCAGGAGAAGACAGGTCGGTGCGGGTGCACCTGATCACTCGGCGGGCGGTGTGTTGACCTGAGTGGCTTTATTTTGCTCTTCAAGCGCAGTCTGTTTGGCCAGGCGTGCATTTTTGATGCGCCGGCGCAGCCACAGGCAACCGCCGAGAAAGAGCAGGGCACCCAGCACCCAGAGCTCATATTTCTTGACGCTGCCCAGCAGGCCTTCCAGCACGGCACCAAAGTGGTACGCCGCGGTAGCCAGGGCGACGGCCCAAATGGCAGCGCCGATGCCGTTGAGCAGCAAATAGCGTCCCGGCGGGTAGCCGGACAGGCCAATGGCCACGGGCATTACCGTGCGCAAGCCGTAGACAAAGCGAAAGCTCAAGACCCAAATGTCTGGGTGCTTGCGGATGTGCTCCAGTGCTTTATCGCCCATGAGCTGCCAGCGCGGTTTGCGCGCCAGCAATTTGCGGCCGTGTTTACGCCCCAGGAAGTACCACAGCTGGTCGCCGGCATAACTGCCGAGGAACGCCACGATCATGACCAGTTTGAGGTCCATGTATCCGCGGAACGCCAAGAAGCCTGCGAGAACCAAGATGGTCTCACCTTCAAAGAACGTCCCTAGAAACAGGGCGAAGTAGCCGAATTCTTGAAGAAATTGTTGGAGCATTGTCTGGATGCTGGCGAAATGAACGCGCAGCCTACGCCTTAAGGGACATTCAGGAAAGTATCGAACTGTGTCTTATCGTGAACAATTCCTACAAAACATGTGCATTTGACTTACGTCATGGGCCTTGTCATCTAGTGTTCATCTTGGCCCGCTATAAAGATCGCGCGCGCGCCTGCGGCATTGGCTGCGGGTTTTAGAGCCCAGCGAACAATTGCGACGAATCGTCCTCTAACAGGTTTCAGCCCGTATTTAGCGTCTTCGAGCGGTTTAAACACACAGGCGTTGATGGCATTCTGGCAATTCGATTGCACGCGCCGCTTAACGGTTACGAGCGCGACACGCTCTTACAGGAACATTCAATGAATACCGAAGGACAGACAGAAGTCGTGGCAACCGAAGCCGAGCTGATTGTTGAGCCAGTCACTGAAACCGAGCCGCTGCCACAAGCCCACGCGCCTGCTGCACCTGAGGCCCCTGCGGTTGCGGTCCCGGCCATCGCCATTCCAGGCCTGGATGACAGCAGCCTGTACATCCACCGCGAGCTGTCGCAATTGCAGTTCAATATTCGCGTGCTGGAACAGGCGCTGGATGAGTCCTACCCGCTGTTGGAGCGGTTGAAGTTTTTGCTGATTTTCTCCAGTAACCTGGACGAATTTTTTGAGATTCGTGTCGCAGGCCTGAAGAAACAAATCACCTTTGCCCGTGAACAAGCCGGGGCCGATGGCTTGCAGCCACATCAAGCGCTGGCCCGGATCAGTGAGCTGGTGCACGGCCATGTAGACCGCCAGTACGCGATCCTCAACGATATTTTGCTGCCTGAGCTTGAAAAGCATCAGGTGCGCTTCATTCGCCGCCGTCACTGGAACACCAAGATCAAGGCGTGGGTTCGCAAGTTCTTCCGCGACGAAATCGCCCCGATCATCACGCCAATCGGCCTTGACCCGACGCACCCGTTTCCGTTGCTGGTCAACAAGAGCCTGAACTTTATCGTTGAGCTTGAAGGCATTGACGCCTTTGGCCGTGATTCCGGCCTGGCGATTATTCCGGCACCGCGATTGCTGCCGCGTGTGATCAAGGTGCCCGAAGAGGTGGGCGGTACCGGCGACAACTATGTGTTCTTGTCGTCCATGATCCATGCCCACGCCGATGACCTGTTCCAGGGCATGAAGGTTAAGGGTTGCTATCAGTTCCGGCTGACGCGAAATGCCGACTTGGCGGTCGACACTGAAGATGTCGAAGACTTGGCCCGCGCGCTGCGTGGTGAGTTGTTCTCGCGCCGTTATGGTGATGCCGTGCGCCTGGAAGTGGCGGACACCTGCCCGAAACATTTGTCCGACTACCTGCTCAAGCAGTTCAGCCTGAACGAGACCGAGTTGTATCAGGTGAACGGCCCGGTGAACCTCACGCGGCTGTTCAGCATCACGGGTCTGGACAGCCATCCTGAGCTGCAGTACACGCCGTTCACCCCGGCCATCCCCAAGCTGCTGCAGAACAGCGAAAACATCTTTAGCGTTGTCAGCAAGCAGGACATCTTGCTGCTGCACCCGTTTGAGTCGTTTACGCCTGTCGTCGACATGCTGCGTCAGGCGGCGAAAGATCCACATGTCCTTGCCGTACGCCAGACCCTGTACCGCAGCGGTGCCAACTCTGAAATCGTTGATGCGCTGGTGGACGCCGCGCGTAACGGTAAAGAAGTGACCGCAGTGATCGAATTGCGGGCGCGTTTTGACGAAGAGTCGAACCTGCAACTGGCCAGCCGTTTGCAAGCCGCCGGTGCGGTAGTGATTTACGGTGTGGTGGGCTTCAAGACTCACGCCAAGATGATGCTGATTCTGCGCCGCGAGGCGGGCGAGATTGTGCGTTATGCGCACTTGGGTACCGGTAACTACCACGCGGGCAACGCACGCCTGTACACCGACTACAGCTTGCTCACCTCTGATGATGCACTGTGCGAAGACGTAGGCAAGTTGTTCAGCCAGTTGATCGGCATGGGTAAAACGCTGCGCATGAAAAAGCTGCTGCATGCGCCGTTCACCCTGAAGAAAGGCATGCTCGACATGATTGCCCGCGAAACCCAGTTCGCTGTCGAGGGCAAACCGGCGCATATCATTGCCAAGTTCAACTCGCTGACGGACCCGAAAATCATTCGGGCGCTGTACAAGGCCAGTCAGTCGGGTGTGCGCATCGATCTGGTTGTGCGTGGGATGTGTTGCTTGCGCCCGGGTATTCCGGGGGTTTCGCACAACATCCATGTGCGTTCGATCATCGGCCGCTTCCTGGAACACACGCGGGTGTTCTACTTCCTCAATGGCGGGGAAGAGCAGATGTTTCTGTCGAGTGCGGACTGGATGGAGCGCAACCTCGACAAGCGCGTCGAGACCTGTTTCCCGGTTGAAGGCAAAAAGCTGATTTTGCGGGTCAAGAAGGAGCTGGAATGCTACCTGACCGACAACACGCACAGCTGGAGCCTGCAGTCAGACGGTCGTTACATTCGTAATACCCCGACGGGTAACCAGAACCCGCGCAGCGCTCAAGCGACCTTGCTTGAGCGCCTGAGCCTGCCGGTGTTGACTGTCAGCACCGGCCCTTCGGTGTAAGTCCCGTGTCGGCGTAGCCAATGGCTGCCCGGTGGCTCGCGATCTTTTATAAGACCGCGAGCCATCTCGCGCCGACACACTGCGCAAAGTCTGTTAAGACACGGTCAACACAGTCCCGACCCGAGCCAGCCATTGAGCTTCTTGCTCAAAGTCGGCCTGGGTCAGCGGGTTTTTCTCCAGCCAGCCTTGGGGAAAGATCACCTCAAGGTGGTCGCCTTCGGCACGCAGCTTCACCTGTGACGCTTCCTGGTTGCCGCGGATGTGGTAGAACAGGATGGAAAAGCGCAGCAGCACGCACAGACGAATCAGCTTGATGCCTTCATCACCGATCTCGGCGAACTTGTCCTTGGGAATGTTGCGGCGATGGCCGCGCACCAGCAGGGCAAGCATTTGCTGGTCTTCGCGCGAGAAGCCGGCAAGGTCGGAGTGTTCTATCAAATAAGCGCCGTGCTTGTGGTAGTGGTAGTGGGCGATGTCCAGCCCCACTTCATGCACCTTGGCCGCCCAGCTCAGCAGCTCACGCCATACGCCATCCTTGAGTTCCCACGACTTGGCCACTTGATCGAAGGCCCGCAAGGCCTTGCGCTCAACCCGTGCCGCCTGTTCGCGATCAACGTGGTAACGGTCCATCAACGAGCCGAGTGTGCGCTCTCGCACGTCCTCATGATGATGGCGCCCCAGCAGGTCATACAGTACGCCTTCACGCAGGGCTCCGTCACAGTGGTCCATGCGTTGCAGTTCTAAAGCGTCAAAGATGGCTTCCAGAATCGCGAGGCCTGCCGGAAAAATCGTGCGCCGATCTGGCTTGATGCCTTCAAAGTCGATTTTGTCGGCTTCGCCCAGCTTGAACAGCTTGCGCTTGAGCCAGGCCAAGCCCTCGGCGTTGACTTCGCCGTTGCCATGGCCACCCGCTTTAAGCGCCACGCCAATGGCCCGAATGGTGCCTGAGGAGCCAATGGCTTCATCCCAGGTCAGGCGGTGCAGGGCGTGCTCAATGCTCATGATTTCCAGGCGTGCGGCGGTGTAGGCCTGGGCATAGCGCGCCGGGGTGATCTTGCCGTCCCGGAAATAACGCTGGGTAAAGCTGACGCAGCCCATCTGCAGGCTTTCGCGCAATAGCGGCTCAAAGCGCTGGCCGATGATGAATTCGGTGCTGCCGCCGCCAATGTCGGCCACCAGGCGTTTGCCCGGCGTGTCCGCGAGGGTGTGCGACACACCCAGGTAGATGAGGCGCGCTTCTTCGCGCCCGGAAATCACTTCAACGGTGTGGCCCAGAATCGCTTCAGCCCGCACGATAAATTCGTTGCGGTTGCGTGCTTCACGCAAAGCGTTGGTGCCCACAATACGCACGGCACCCAGCGGCATGCCGTTGATCAGCTGTGCAAACCGCTTCAGGCAGTCGAGCCCGCGCTGCATGGATTCTTCGTTAAGTTGGCGATCTTCGTCGATGCCGGCAGCGAGCTGCACTTTCTCGCCAAGGCGTTCAAGAATACGGATTTCACCGTTCTGGGCCTTGGCCACCACCATATGAAAGCTGTTAGAACCCAGATCAATAGCGGCGATCAGGGATGGATTCTTGCTTTGGGATTGGGGCATGGTTGAGGGATCTCGGTCAATAACGCCGCCATCGTGCCATGATCAAACGCTCGCGCCAACGCGTGATGTCAGATGGCTTGATGTGGCTCAAACAATTTTCGGGGCTGCCGCGCGTTGATACAAATGCCTTGCACCCGATGCCGGGAGTTAAGCAGAAGGCCTGTTTAAAACCATCAACGATACGCTCACTCATGCTTCTTTATAGTGACAGTCAATCAACCGCTGACTTCCTGAACGCGATGATGCCGTCTATGATGTGATACGTTTTTGCTTACAACCACGGAGACTTCCATGAGCAGCGATCTTATTAAACACGTCACTGACGCTACCTTTGAGGCCGAAGTTCTCAAGGCTGAAGGCGCTGTATTGGTTGATTACTGGGCTGAATGGTGTGGCCCATGCAAAATGATCGCGCCTGTTCTGGACGAGATCGCCGAAACTTACAAAGGCAAGCTGACCGTTGCCAAGCTGAACATCGATGACAACCAGGAAACACCCGCCAAACACGGCGTGCGTGGCATTCCAACGTTGATGCTGTTCAAGAACGGCAACGTCGAAGCGACCAAGGTCGGTGCGCTGTCGAAGTCGCAGTTGGCTGCATTCCTCGACGCCAACATTTAAGCGTCGTCCAAAACCCCGCTAAATGCGGGGTTTTTTCCGGGCTCAGGGACTAGACGCTAAGAAACTCAAGTGTTACATTCGGCCCCGCACTGGTTTCTCCACTGCCCCCTGCAAGCCGTCGCCGACGCACTCCTTATCGAATTAGTACGCGATCCTGTCGCCTTCTCTGCGGCGCGGCCTCATTAAGCCCAAAGCTTAATTTCCCCCTCCATAAATGATTACGTCATTCCTATATGAACCTGACTGAACTCAAGCAAAAGCCGATTACCGAACTGCTCGAATTGGCCGAACAGATGGGCATAGAAAATATGGCCCGTTCGCGCAAGCAGGACGTGATTTTCTCCCTGCTCAAAAAGCACGCGAAAAGCGGCGAGGAAATCTCCGGTGATGGCGTGCTGGAGATTCTCCAGGACGGCTTCGGCTTTCTCCGTTCCGCTGACGCTTCGTACCTGGCCGGCCCGGACGATATTTACGTCTCGCCTAGCCAGATTCGTCGCTTCAACTTGCGCACTGGCGACACCATCGTCGGCAAAATCCGTCCGCCAAAAGAAGGCGAGCGGTACTTCGCACTGCTGAAAGTCGACACGATCAACTACGATCGTCCAGAGAACGCGAAAAACAAGATTCTCTTCGAGAACCTGACGCCGCTGTTCCCGACCGTACGCATGAAGATGGAAATCGGTAACGGTTCCACCGAAGACTTGACCGGCCGTGTGATCGACCTCTGTGCCCCGATTGGTAAAGGTCAGCGTGGCCTGATCGTTGCTCCGCCAAAAGCGGGCAAGACCATCATGCTGCAGAACATCGCGTCGAACATTTCGCGCAACAACCCGGAAGTGCACTTGATCGTTCTGTTGATCGACGAGCGCCCGGAAGAAGTGACCGAAATGCAGCGCACGGTGCGCGGCGAAGTGGTTGCTTCAACCTTCGACGAGCCACCAACCCGCCACGTGCAGGTTGCCGAAATGGTGATCGAGAAGGCCAAGCGCCTGGTCGAACACAAAAAGGACGTGGTGATCCTGCTCGACTCCATCACCCGTCTGGCCCGTGCCTACAACACCGTCATCCCTAGCTCCGGCAAGGTACTGACCGGTGGTGTCGATGCGCACGCCCTTGAGAAGCCCAAGCGTTTCTTCGGTGCGGCACGAAACATCGAAGAAGGCGGCTCGCTGACCATCATCGCCACCGCGCTGGTTGAAACCGGCTCGAAGATGGATGAAGTGATCTACGAAGAGTTCAAGGGCACCGGCAACATGGAACTGCCTCTGGACCGCAAAATCGCTGAAAAACGCGTCTTCCCGGCCATCAACATCAACCGTTCCGGCACGCGCCGTGAAGAGTTGCTGACGGCTGACGACGAGTTGCAGCGTATGTGGATCCTGCGCAAGCTGCTGCACCCGATGGACGAAGTCGCGGCTATCGAGTTTTTGATCGACAAGCTGAAACAGACCAAGACCAACGACGAGTTCTTCTTGTCGATGAAGCGCAAGTAATACGCCGCAAGCCAGCAAGAGCCGGGGAAACCCGGCTTTTTGCTGTCTGACCTTTTTTGATGCGCGCAGCGCTCTCTTCTGAACAGGCCGCTTGGGCGCTAAACTCTGGCTCCCGACGCCACGGCCAACATGAGGCTTAAGCATGCAATATCGCGACTTACGCGACTTTATCAGCGGCCTGGAACAGCGCGGTGAACTCAAGCGCATCCAGGTTCCGGTGTCCCCCAAGCTGGAAATGACCGAGATCTGCGACCGCACTCTGCGCGCGAAAGGCCCGGCGTTGCTGTTCGAAAACCCGGTGGGTTACGACATTCCTGTGCTTGGCAACCTGTTTGGTACGCCCGAGCGCGTGGCGCTGGGCATGGGGGCCGAAGCGGTCAGCGAGCTGCGTGAAATTGGCAAGTTGCTGGCGTTTCTCAAAGAGCCCGAGCCGCCCAAAGGCCTGAAAGACGCGTGGTCGAAACTGCCGATCTTCCGCAAGATCATTTCCATGGCCCCGAAAGTCGTCAAAGACGCGGCGTGTCAGGAAGTGGTGATTGAGGGCGACGATGTCGACCTGGGCTTGTTGCCGGTTCAGCATTGCTGGCCGGGTGACGTGGCCCCGCTGATTACCTGGGGCTTGACTGTGACCAAAGGGCCGAACAAGGACCGGCAGAACCTGGGGATTTATCGTCAGCAAGTGATAGGTCGCAACAAGGTCATCATGCGTTGGCTGAGCCACCGTGGCGGCGCGCTGGATTACCGTGAGTGGTGCGAAAAACACCCCGGCCAGCCGTTCCCGGTGTCGGTAGCGCTGGGTGCCGACCCGGCAACCATTCTCGGTGCCGTGACCCCGGTGCCCGACAGCTTGTCCGAATATGCGTTCGCCGGCTTGTTGCGCGGCAACCGTACCGAGCTGGTGAAGTGCCGAGGCAATGACCTGCAAGTACCGGCCACTGCCGAAATCATCCTCGAAGGCGTCATTCACCCTGGCGAGATGGCCCCTGAAGGCCCTTATGGCGATCACACCGGTTACTACAACGAAGTCGACAGCTTCCCGGTGTTCACCGTTGAGCGCATCACCCATCGGGTTAAACCGATCTACCACAGCACTTACACGGGCCGTCCACCGGATGAGCCGGCGATTTTGGGCGTGGCGCTGAACGAAGTGTTCGTGCCGATTCTGCAAAAGCAGTTCCCGGAAATCACCGACTTCTACCTGCCGCCCGAAGGTTGCTCGTACCGCATGGCCATTGTGACCATGAAGAAGCAGTACCCGGGCCACGCCAAGCGCGTAATGCTGGGTGTGTGGTCGTTTTTGCGCCAGTTTATGTACACCAAATTCGTTATCGTGACCGACGACGACATCAATGCGCGCGACTGGAACGATGTGATCTGGGCCATCACCACCCGCATGGACCCCAAGCGCGACACGGTGATGATTGATAGCACGCCGATCGACTACCTTGATTTTGCTTCGCCGGTCTCAGGCCTCGGGTCGAAGATGGGGCTGGATGCGACCAACAAATGGCCGGGTGAAACCACCCGTGAATGGGGCCGGGTTATCGTCAAGGACGAGGCCGTTACCCGCCGGATCGATGAGATCTGGAATCAATTAGGAATAGATTGATGCGTGTAACCTTGCAGCCTTCAGGTGCCGTGCTGAACACCTTGCCTGGCGAGCGAATTCTGGATGCGGCGCAGCGTCTGGGTTATGAATGCCCGCAAAGCTGCCGCAATGGCAATTGCCATGTGTGCGCGGCGTTGCTGGTGGAAGGCCGGGTGCAACAGGCCGATGAGATACGCGACAAGGGCGAGGTCTACACCTGCCTGGCTGCGCCACTCGAAGACTGCGTGGTGCTGTGGGACGAGGTGCTTGCCTTGGGAGAGTTGCCGGTGCGAAAACTGGCGTGCCAGTTGATCGAATGCGTGGAGGTCGGCGGTGATGTCTGGCGTGTGCGCTTGCGTGCACCGGCGGGCAAGCCGCCGCGTTACCACGCTGGGCAATACGTGATGCTGGAGCGTGAGAATGGCGAGAAATCGGCTTTTTCGCTGGCCAGCGCACCGCACGCCGGCCGTGATCTTGAACTGCATGTGCTGGTGCGCGAAGACAGTGCCCGGCACCTGATCGCGCAACTGCAGCGCGATCAAATGGTTCGCCTTGAACTGCCGTTCGGTGACACACACTTGTCCGAATTGCCGGACGGCCCGCTGGTGCTGATCGCCGCAGGTACCGGTATGGCACAGATGCACAGCTTGATCGAACATTGCCGCGCGCAAGGGTTCAAGCACCCCGTGCACTTGTATTGGGGAGTACGTCGCCCTGAAGACTTCTACACCCTGGACGAATGGGAGGCCTGGCAACAGGTTCCCAACCTGTTCCTGCACAAGGTCGTGAGTGATCTGTGTGGCTGGGAAGGCCGCTGCGGGTTGCTGCACGAAGCGGTGTGCGAAGACATTAGCGACTTGAGCGCGGTGCATGTATACGCCAGCGGTTCTCCGGCCATGATCTACGGAACGCTGGATGCGTTGGTCAGCGCGGGCATGGACGCGCATCAAATGCGTGCTGACGTATTTGCCTACGCGCCGCGTGCCTGAGGTGTCTTAAAAGCGCACGCCGGCGTTAACCATGGCGGCATTGAAGCCGAGCAACACCAGCTCGGCGGCGACCGGCCCGTAATGCACGCCCACGGAGGGGATAATCACCGGCGCAACGCCGAAACGGTTGAGCGGGATCTTGTCCTGATACTTGCCGTGATAGCCCTCAATCAAACCGCCAGTCAACTTCAGATAAACCGGGTACGTGTCGCTGTCAAAGCGTTTGCCGGCGTAGGCGTAATACGAACGCTGACGGAAAGAGTTTCTGAACGTCGCCCCGCCGACGAGCCATTTTGAGGCATCGTTGTATTCAAGGCCGATCAAGTCCTGATGATTGTTGTGTTCCGGGTCGGGCGAAAAATGCCGGGTGTACACACTGGTTTGCACAAACCAGAAGCTTTTTTCTGACGAGGGCGTGACTTCTTGGGCCATTACGGTGCCGGTAACCGCCAATATTCCCAGACAATAGCGTCCGATTTTTCTCATGGGGGTGCCCCTCTTGGCTGTTTGGGCATACGCCTGAGGGGCGGCAGTGTACAGAGGTTTGCCTGAAAGTAGTCTGAACCGGCTCTCTGATGACCGATGGCTCTAGGTCGGGTTATGGCGAGGCTTGGCCATACGTCGAGCCACGCGGGCGATTTGTGTTTGAGTGCTATAAGCTTTAAAGGCTACTGTGTGTACATCATGTAATGCTTGTAGGACTTCTACCTTCCGTCATGACTGTTATTGAATCGGCCTGCCTTAGCTCGACGTACCCCCCGCAACTTGATCTTGGGGCACCTCTGACCCCTGAACAACTCCAGCAATCGTTGCATGCCACCATGGCTCGCCACCAAGGGGGACCGATCTGGTTGTTTGCCTATGGCTCGTTGATCTGGCGACCGGAGTGCTCGGCGGTCGAACGCGTGCGGGGTCGGGTACATGGCTACCATCGCGGGTTGTACTTGTGGTCGCACGAACATCGCGGTACCCCGCAGTTTCCGGGGCTGGTGTTCGGCCTGGACCGGGGCGGTTCCTGCAGCGGGTTTGCCTATCGCTTGCCAGAAGAAAACCTGGACGCTGCGCTCCATGCCTTATGGCTGCGCGAAATGCCAGTGCCCTCTTATCGGCCGCACTGGCTCAGTTGTCGTCTCGAAGATGGCAGCCAGGTACAGGCCTTGGGCTTTGTGCTGGAGCGGCATTTGCCCAGCTATGCGGGCAATTTGCCAGACGGCGTACTCAGTCAGGTGCTGGCCAATGCCTGCGGGCGTTACGGCACAACGCGCGATTACGTAGAGCAGACGGTCAGCGCCCTGCGCAGCCATGCCATGCCCGATCGCAACCTGGAAGAGCGGCTCAGGCGTTGCGTGCCAGACGCGCCTTAGGCCATGGCTGTCGATCTGATCGGAGCTCTCTCACGACCGTCTCGGAGGTCGTGAACTGATAAACCTTGTGACACATTAATACCATTCATCCCCTCTGCGCCCACCTGGACGCAGCTTGGTGCAACCCCGGGGGGTGGTGATGAAGTATGCGATTGTGGTCGTTTTGCTATTTGTGGCGTTGAGTGTGTGGGCGCACCCTCCTGCACCCGTGATTGAATACCAGCTTGACCCGCAATACCCGGCAGAGCTGCTGCGGGCCGGGTTAAGTGGGGAGGTGCGGGTGCGGTTCATGGTCAATGCGGCGGGTGAAGTGCTTTCGCCGCACATCCTCTACAGCACTCATCCTGACTTTGCCGGGGCGGTGCTCAAGGTTATCCCGCTGTGGCGGTTTGTCCCCCGGACGTTGAGCCAGTACCCCCCGGTAGACACCGAAGTCACGACGGCGCTGGTGTTTAATGCCACCTCGCATGTGCCGGGGCGGGGGCATGCGCCGCCAGAACTGAGCATTGCCAAATGCCTGCACCTGAACCGCGAAATCGAAAGCTATGTGCGGCGCAACATCAATATGCCGCTGGCTGAACTCAAGCTGTTTCGCGCCACGCGCAGCCGTCTGATTGACGGTTATGTGCAAGGCAAATACTCCAGCGATCAGCTTTCCAGCGGCTTGTACGCGCTTTCGCTGGTGAGCAAGAGCGTCACCAAGCAATGCCTGGGCAAGGCCAGCCATTCGTTTGTGCACATGTTGCCGAGCAATGTTCAGGGGTTGCTGAAGGCCGGGAATGTGAAGGTGGGCGTCATGGAAGCGAAGCCCGACACGGGCAACTGACGAGAATCTGCGGCCTTTGTCTACGGCTTCACCCTGACCGGCCGATAACGTCAGCAGTGCCGGTTGTGTCGGGCGCAAGAACCTGCGCGCAACCGCCGTTGCCCTTGGGCCGTTGTCGGACGCCCTGTATGCTTGGCCTCACCCCGGACAAAGGAGCGAACTGTGAAAGCGTGGATCGTGTGGATGTTGGCTGCGTGCTTGCCCATGGCAGCGGTTGCCGAGGAGTCGGCTGATGGCGCGGCCAAGGTCGCCTACCTCACCCTAAGCCCGCCATTTGTCGGCAACTACGGCCTGGACGGCAGCCAGAAGCTCAAGGTGTATAAAGCGGATATTTCGTTGCGTGTGACAGGGCCGGAAGCGGCCAAGGCACTCAAGGACAATGAGCCGTTGATTCGCAATCAGTTGGTCATGTTGTTTGCCCAGCAGCCCAGCGACGGCATGAGCAGCGTCGAGGCGAAAGAGAAGCTGCGCCAGGAAGCGTTGAAGCAGGTCCAGCAAGTCATGACTGACGAGACGGGCAAGCCGGTGGTTGAGGACCTGCTGTTCAATAACCTGATCGTTCAGTAAGCCAGCCACCCTGCAGGCACGAGCGTTGCTCGACGCCTGCCGGGTTTGTACAGGCTGAGCTAAGACGCCAGGCTTTTGCGGAACCTCGCCAGCGCAATCGTAAAGAACACCAGCCCGATCCCGGCCAATGCCAGCAAGTCTGGCCACACCACATCAACCCCGGCATCGCGAAACAGGATCGCCGCGCTCAGGCTCACAAAGTGTGTCGACGGCGAACACTGCATCACCCATTGCAACCACACCGGCATGCTGTCCAGCGGCGTGCTGCCGCCCGACAGCAACAGCATGGGGATGATCACCGGTATGGCCAGCAAGCCAAACTGCGGTGTTGAACGGGCGAGGGTCGCCAAAAAGATACCCAGTGCGGTACTGGCAAACAGGTACAGCGCGGTGACCATCAAAAACAGTGTCAGCGACCCGGCCAACGGCACGCCCAGCGCCCATTTGACCACGACCTCCAGCGACACCCAGGTGCACAGCACCACCACCAGCATGTTGCTCCAGATTTTTGCCAGCATGATTTCCAGCGCCGTCAGCGGCAGCACCAGCAAGTGGTCAAGGGTGCCGTGCTCGCGTTCGCGCAGCAACGCGGTGCCGGTGAGTACGATGGCCAGAATGGTGATGTTGTTGACGATCTGAATCACCGCCAAAAACCAGCCACCTTCCAGGTTGGCATTGAACAGTGCGCGGCTGCTGATCAAGGCGGGTGTTGCGGCGGCTGCACTGCCTTGGCCGCTGTAGTTAAGCAGTTCGCGTTGGAAGATCCGGCCGATATAGCCCGCGCCCATAAAGGCCTGGCTCATGGCGGTGGCATCGACGTTGACTTGTACGCTGGGGCTGCGTCCGGCCAGCAAGTCGGCCTGGAAATTGGCCGGTACGTTAATCACGAACGTGTACTGACCACCGTCCATCGACTGGTCCAGTTGGTCATACGCCAAGGCCTGCGGGGCTTTGAACTCGGGCGGTAGCAGCGACTCAGTCAGCTTGCGTGAAAGCGGGCTGTGGTCTTCATCGACAATGGCGACGCTGGCGTTGTGCACGCCGATGATCGAACCGGCGGCGGGCATGTAAATCGCCACGGTAAAGGCGTACAGCAAGAACAGCAGCAGTACGCTGTCGTGACGCAGGCTGGTCAGTTCTTTCAGGCCAAGGCGCAGGATGTGCGAGAACGTATGCATCAAACCTCCTGCTTCTTGAGCATGACCAAGCTGAGCCCGGTAAAGGCGACAAAGAACCCCAGCAACGCCAGGCATTGCGGCCACAACTGGCGCAAGTCCAGCGCTTTAGTGAAAGTGCCGACGGCAATGTCGAGGAAGTACCCGGCCGGAAACAGCATGCCCATCAGCGCCGCCGAGCCGTCCAGCGACGAGCGCGGTACGATCAGGCCGGAGAACTGGATGGTCGGCAGGCTTGTGATGATCATCGTGCCCAGAATGGCTGCGATCTGGGTGCGGGTGAACGCTGAAATCAGCAGGCCCATGCTGGTGGTCGCCAGCACGTACAGCAGCCCGCCCAGCGCCAGTGTCAGGCCGCTGCCCTTGAACGGTACGCCAAACAGCCAGCGGTTCATCGCGACCAGCAGCGCCAGGTTGATCAGGCTCACGGCCAGATACGGGGCCTGCTTGCCCAGCAGAAACTCCAGTCGGGTAAGCGGGGTGGCGTAGAAGTTGGTGATCGAGCCCAGCTCTTTTTCGCGCACGATGCCTAGCGCCGTGAGCATTGCCGGAATGAACGCCAGAATCAGCGCCATCACGCCGGGGCCGATGGCGTTCACACTGATCACGTCCTGGTTGTAGCGGAAACGGGTTTCGAGCTTGGCCGCTGCCAGCCGGTTTTGCGCCTGGCTGCTTTGGGCGGCCAGTTGCTCAAGGTTGGCCTGATGCACCGCTTCGACATAGCTGCGGCTGGTCTCGGCGCGAAAGGGCATGCCGCCATCCAGCCACGCCGCCACGGTGGGCTGGCGGCCGGCGTACAGGTCACGGCCGAACCCCGGCGGGATTTGCAGGGCAATTTTGATTTCGGAACGTTGTAAGCGCTTGTGCAATTCGTCGGCGCTCTGGATGGGCGCGTGCTCGTCGAAATACCGTGAACTGCGAAACGCCTCAAGGTAAGCGCGGCTCTGGGGGCTTTGATCCTGGTCGTATACGGCAAAGGCGAGGTTCTCGACGTCCAATGAAATGCCGTAGCCGAAAATCACCATCATGAACACCGCCCCCAGCAGGGCGAAGGCCATACGCACTTTGTCGCGCAGCAGTTCCTTGGATTCGCGGCTGGCCACTGCCAGCAGGCGCAACAGGCTGAAGCCGCTTTTGCTCACAGGCGGTGGCGTGTTGACGGGTGGGCTGACGGGGGGGGCTACCGGCGCGTCCGGGGTGGAACCCTGATCGCCTTGTGCCTGCTCAAGGCAGGTCACAAAGGCGGCCTCCAGGGTTTCGCCGTGGAACTGCTGTTGCAGCGCATCCGGCGTGTCGCATGCCAGCACCTTGCCCGCGTGCATCAACGAAATGCGGTCGCAGCGCTGGGCTTCGTTCATAAAGTGGGTGGACAAAAAGATCGTCACCCCTTGCTCACGCGACAGCTCGATCAGCAAACGCCAAAAGTCATCCCGTGCCGCCGGGTCAACGCCCGATGTGGGCTCATCCAGGATCAGCACTTCGGGGCGATGGAGTACCGCGACGGCCAGTGACAATCGTTGGCGCAGGCCCAGCGGTAATTCACCGGACTGTTGATCGGCAATCTCGCCCAGGTCAAAGCGCTCGATGAGCTCTTCAATGCGCACTTGGCTATCCGCCTTGGGCAAATCGAACAGCTGGGCGTGCAGCACCAGGTTTTGCCGCACGCTCAACTCGCCATACAGCGAGAAGCTCTGCGACATAAAGCCCACGCGCTTGCGGGTGGCCAGGTCCTTGGCGTTAACCGGGTTGGCCAGCAGCTTGGCGCTGCCTTCCGTGGCTGGCATCAGCCCGGTCAGCACTTTCATGGTGGTGGTTTTGCCGCAGCCGTTGGAACCCAAAAAGCCGAAGATTTCGCCTCGGCCAATGGCGAAACTCACCTTGTTGACGGCTGTAAAGTCGCCGAACTTGAGCGTCAAGTCGTGGGCTTCGATGGCGATGTCGCTGTTGTCGTGGGTGCGCGGCGGGATCACCAGGGGTTCATTGCTGTGGCCGCTGTCCCCTTGATGGTGAGTGAAGGCTTCGTCCAGTTTGCCGCTGGGTGTAACGGCCGCCAGCGCCTGGCTCAAGCCCGCAGCAATCAGGGTGCCACGGTCCAGCATCAGGCAATGCTCGAACTGCTCGGCCTCTTCCATGTAGGCGGTGGCCACCAGCAGCGTCAGTTGGGGACGTTGACTGCGCACGTCTTCCACCAGCTCCCAAAAGCGGCGTCGGGACAGTGGGTCAACACCGGTGGTGGGCTCGTCGAGAATCAGCAAGTCGGGTTCGTGAATCAGCGCACAGCACAGCCCGAGTTTTTGCTTCATGCCGCCCGACAGTTTGCCCGCCGGGCGCTCGGCAAAGCGCTCCAGGTCGGTGGCTTTGAGCAGTTCGGCCATGCGCTGTTCGCAGTCGTCCTTCGACAGACCAAACAGCGTGCCGAAAAAGCGAATGTTCTCGGTGATCGACAACTCCGGGTACAGGTTGCCGCCCAGGCCTTGCGGCATAAAGGCGATCAGCGGGTACAGGGTGTTGCGGTGGCGGCGGTTATCAATCGGGCCGCCGAGCACCTCAAGGGTGCCCTGCTGGAGTTTTTTGACCCCGGCGATCAACCCGAGCAAGCTCGATTTGCCTGCGCCGTCAGGCCCGATCAACCCACATCGCGTGCCTTTGGGCAGGCTGAAGGTGATGTCGAGAAGCGCTTGTTGTTTGCCGTACCTGTGACTGATGCCACGGGCGTCGAGCGCCAGGTCAGTCATTGCAGGTTCGCCGGCCAGTCCACGTCAGCGGTTCGCACATAGCCTGCGCCAGGCATCCCCGGCTTGGCCTGCGGCACAGCGGCGGGGTCTGTCAGGCGCAGTTTGATGCGGAACACCAGTTTTTGCCGCTCGTCACGGGTTTCAACTTCTTTGGGCGTGAACTGCGACTTGGCCGCCACGAAGGCGATTTTGGCGGGCAGTGCTTGGTCGGGCAGGGCATCGAGCACGATACGGGCGTCTGCACCCACGGTGAGCTTGCCGACCACCGAGGCGGGCAAGTAGAGGTTCATGTACTGATCGCTGGGGTCGATCATCATAAACACGCGGCCACCCGCGCCCAGGACCTCGCCGGGTTCGGCCAGGCGTAATTGAATAATGCCGTTGATGGGCGCACGCAGGCTGCTGTCCTCGATCTCGCTGGTGAGCTGCGCCACCTGCGCCTGGCTCGACACAATGGCCGCTCTGGACGCGGCGACTTGCGCCTGTGCCGCGGTCACGGCGGCGCTGCTGGTATTGAACCGCGCTTGTTGTTGGTCGAGTTGCTGGCCGCTGGCGAAGCCGCGCTGGGCCAATTGGCTAAACCGCTTGAGTTCCTGGCTGGCCAGCAACTTTTCGCTTTGGCGCAACTGCACGTTGGCTTCATTGGCCGCCAGCGCTTCGCGGGCTCTTTGCACTTCGGCTTCAGCCTGGGCGCGGGTGGCTTCCAGAGTGCGCGTGTCCATGCGGGCCAGCAACTGGCCCTTGGTCACGCGGTCACCTTCGTCGACCAGCACTTCGGCCAGGCGGCCCGGAATTTTGGCGGCGATCTGGACTTCGGTGGATTCGAGACGACCGTTACCCATGCTGATGCCTTCGGGGAGGCGGTCGTGCTGGGATTTCCAGTAACCAAAGCCGCCGGCCGCCACTAACAAAATGACCAAAGGAATAACGAAATAATGGGAAATGCGGTGATTCGAAGACATGCCGACATCCTATGTCACAGAGCGCTCTAGTTTGATGGTTTCAAGGCGCGAGGCACTTGATGCCAATCAAAGGAAGATCAGAGCGTAGCCGCTAATGCCGATTCAAGCTGCAAGATTTCAGCGTCAAGCGGCAAGTTTAAGCTGACCGCTCACCCCGTGTAGCTTGAAGCTCTGCGATAGCAGCCCACTCTTCGGCTGTTACAGGCATCACCGATAAGCGACTGCCTTTTTGCACCAGTGGCATTTGCGCCAGTGCACTTTGTTGTTTCAGGTAGTCGAGCTTGATGACGTTGGGGAAGGTTTGCACGTGGGCGACGTGCAGTGCGCTCCACGGGTTTTTCTCGGGGCTGGCCTTGGGGTCGAAATAAGGGCTTTCAGGGTCGAGGGCGGTTGGGTCCGGGTACGCAGCCCGAACAATGCGACCAACGCCGGCAATGCCCGGCTCGGGGCAGCTGGAGTGGTAAAAGAAAAACGCATCGCCCTCGGCCATCGCCCGTATGAAATTACGCGCCTGATAGTTGCGAACGCCGTCCCAACGGGCTTCTCCGAGGGTTTGCAGGTCTTTGATGGAGAATTCGTCAGGCTCGGATTTCATCAGCCAATAGGCCATTTTTACGGCTCCTGTGGTGCGGTCAGATTATTTTGCCGGGCAACCGCTGGTAAACCGACAGTCGGTTGAAGACGGCGTTTGCGTGTCTGTTCGTGTTGCCTCAGAATGCCGGGATTTTAAGCTTGACGCTGCTGCACGGCCTATACCAAAAACCGTTGCTGTCATCGCGTTGGTTTGCCTGAAGGGGGGCAATCGATGAAACGCAAACCGGATTTACTGTGGGTGCTGGTTATTTTGTTCGGTTTAGGCGTGGTGACAACCGGTTATGCGCAAAGCCTCTGGTCTCATTCGACCGATGCGCCGATTGAATTGGCGCAACAGCAAGTACAACCTTTCAAACGTTGAGTGTTACGCCATCGGCATCGCGTTTACCGTGATGCCGCCAAGGTCATTGGGCGACATACCATTGTTTGTCCGAGACCGTGCCCTGTAACGGCACATCCCAACTGGCCTGAGCCAGACTTCCGACTTTTTGACACTCGTGGGCCAGCCCCAGCAGCGTCGGCTTGCGCCAGCTTTGGCGACGCGCCTGGTACGCCAGGCTGCGGTCATAAAAACCGCCGCCCATGCCCAAGCGCCCACCTGTGTCATCAAACCCCACCAGCGGCAACAGCACCAGGTCCAGTGCCCAGACTTTGCGTTGGCGTGCGGGGTTGATGCGTGGTTCGAGAATTCGGAAGCGATTGGGGATTAATTGCTCGCCGGGGCTGATGCGCTGAAAGACCATTTTGGTTCTTGGCCAGGCATTGAGTACGGGCAAGTACGTGATTTTGCCGCGCCGCTGGGCTTCGCGCAGCAGCAGGCGAGGGTCTATTTCACCGTCAGTGGGCAGGTACAGCGAGATGTGTTTGGCGCGGCGGAACAGCGGGTGTTGCGCCAGTTGCCGGTACAGGCCACGGGCGGCCTGGCGTTGCTGACAGGGCGTCAGCTCGCGGCGAGCCTTGCGCAGCAGTCGGCGAAGTTGCGGGCGTGTGGGCGTCGCAGGTTCGGTCATGATGGCGTGCTGTTCAGGCTCGAGTGCGCCGCAACGCGGTCTCGCAGAAAATCAATGCCAGCCAGTGGCTGGCATTGACCAAGAAATCAGGCTCCCCGACGTACCGCTGTCGGCTTGGCCCTTGAACCCGAAAGTTCAAGGTGGAAGTTGCAGTAGACCTTAAGGCTTTCCGTCGAGCGGACATGCACACCGGTCCAACGTGCAAGCTCCAGGGTAGTGCGAATCGGCTCAGGGACATCGCTAACTGGCGAATACTCCAGGGAGTGACGCGAGTATACCCCAAAGAAACGTTTTGAATCAGCTTTGGCGTTCGTTCGGATCAGTGGCCAGTACCAGGTCGACGCGATCGAGCAGGTCGCGCACCTGTTCGCGGGTGGCGGTGCTGGGCTCAACATCGACAGTTTTCTGCGGGTCGTTCTGTTTGTGCAGCAGGTCGTGGGTGATGTTGAGTGCGGCCATCACGGCGATACGGTCAGCACCAATGACTTTTCCGCTGCTGCGGATCTCACGCATCTTGCCATCCAGATAACGGGCGGCATTCACCAGGTTGCTGCGCTCTTCCTGGGGACACATGATCGAGTATTCTTTATCGAGGATGTGGACGGTGACGCTATTGCTTGAACTCATGAGTCTTGCTCCAGGGCTTTGAGGCGCGAAATCATCGATTCCACCTTGTGTCGGGCGATTTCGTTTTTTTCAATGAGGTGCGCGCGTTCCTCGCGCCAAGTCTTTTCCTGAGCAAGTAAGAGTCCGTTTTGACGCTTAAGTTGCTCGACTCGGCTAATCAACAGTTCAAGTCTAGCCATCAGTGCATGCAGGTCGGTGTCTTCCATATGTGTCCTACTGTGTCTTTTCTGATGGAGAGTGACTGCCAGGCATTGACGCCTTGATGGTCTGGCTCGTCTGCCGATGCTAGGATACAAGGCCTTCATTCTAGACATAGCGCCGCTTGGCGCATAGCTGACCATGCCTATCCAGAACTCTCCGTACCAAGCCTTTGCCACCCTGCTGACCAACAGCGGGTATAACGTGTCGCCTGCCGAACTGCATGGCCTGTTGCTGGGCCGCAGTTGCGCCGGCGCTGGCTTTGACCACGCCAGTTGGCTGGAAGCCGCCGCCGAACTGCTCGAAGGCGAGATCCAGGACAACGTCCGCAATGCCCTGATCGGTTTGCAAGAAATGGTCAAAGGCGAGCTGACCAGTGACGACATGACGGTCGTGCTGCTGTTGCCGACGGACGACGCGCCGCTGACCGAGCGCGCCGCTGCCTTGGGCGAATGGTGCCAAGGGTTTTTGACCGGCTTCGGGCTGACCCGCCGTGAATACGCCCTGAGCACCGAGGCCTCCGAAGTGCTGCAGGACCTGGCTGCCATTGCTCAGGTGCAGGATGCGCTGGAAGAGTCCGATGACGGCGAAAACGACTATATGGAAGTGATGGAATACCTGCGCGTTGCGCCGCTGTTGCTGTTCACCGAAACCAAAAAAACCGATGAGTCGGCCGCCAAGCCTTCGCTGCACTGATTGATCGTCAAGAGGGAACCTGTCTGCCCATGATCCATATCCCGAAGTCGGAATACACCCGTCGCCGCAAGGCGCTCATGGCGCAGATGGAGCCCAACAGCATTGCGATTCTGCCCGCTGCGGCCGTGGCCATCCGTAATCGTGATGTGGAACATGTGTACCGCCAGGACAGTAACTTTCAGTACCTGAGCGGCTTTCCCGAGCCGCAGGCCGTGATCGTACTGATCCCTGGCCGTGTTCACGGCGAATACGTGCTGTTTTGCCGTGAGCGCAATGCCGAGCGAGAGTTGTGGGACGGTTTGCGCGCCGGCCAGGAAGGCGCCATTCGTGACTACAACGCTGACGATGCCTTTCCGATCACCGATATTGACGACATTCTGCCTGGGTTGATTGAAGGCCGTAGCCGGGTGTATTCGGCGATGGGCAGCAACCCCGAATTCGATCGCCACTTGATGGAGTGGATCAACAGCATTCGCGCCAAGGCCAGCCTCGGGGCCCAGCCGCCTAACGAGTTTGTTGCGCTGGATCATCTGCTGCATGACATGCGCCTGTATAAATCAGCGGCCGAGATCAAGGTCATGCGCCATGCGGCGCACATTTCTGCGCGTGCGCATGTGCGGGCGATGCAAGCCAGCCGCGCCGGTTTGCATGAATACAGCCTTGAGGCCGAACTGGATTACGAGTTTCGCAAGAGCGGGGCAAAAATGCCGGCGTATGGCTCAATCGTTGCCTCTGGCGACAACAGTTGCATCCTTCACTATCAGGAGAACGACGCCCTGCTCAAAGCGGGTGATCTGGTGCTGATTGATGCTGGCTGTGAGATCGATTGCTACGCCAGCGACATCAGCCGCACGTTTCCGGTGAACGGTCGGTTCTCTGCCGAGCAAAAAGCCATCTACGAACTGGTGCTGGCCGCGCAACACGCGGCTTTCGCCGAAATTGCGCCCAATAAACACTGGAACCAGGCGCACGAAGCAACGGTTCGTGTCATCACGGCGGGGCTGGTGGACCTGGGGCTGCTGCAGGGCGATGTCGATGCGTTGATTGCCAGCGAAGCCTACAAGGCCTTTTACATGCACCGCGCCGGCCACTGGCTGGGGCTCGATGTGCATGATGTGGGCGAATACAAGGTCGGCGGAGAATGGCGGGTGCTGGAAGTCGGGATGACCCTGACCGTGGAACCCGGCATTTACATCAGCCCGACAAATCTGGATGTCGCGAAAAAATGGCGAGGCATTGGCGTACGGATTGAGGACGACGTGGTGGTCACTAAACAGGGTTGTGACATTCTGACCAGCGACGTGCCCAAAACGGTCGCTGAGATCGAAGCCTTGATGGCGGCGGCCACAGTGAGTGCGGCATGAGCCGAGTCAACCTGGCGATTATCGGTGGCGGCCTGGTGGGTGCAAGCCTGGCGCTGGCATTGCAGGCCGGGGCCAAGGCGCGTGGCTGGAAGATCGTACTGATCGAGCCGTTCGCCCCCGGTAACAGTTTTCAGCCGAGTTATGACGCCCGCTCTTCAGCGCTGAGCTACGGTGCGCGGCTTATCTATGAGCGCCTGGGCGTGTGGGCGAGCCTCAGCGAACGGGCCGAGCCCATCAAGGACATTCACGTGTCCGACCGCGGGCGCTTCTCGACGGCGCGCTTGTCGGCCCGTGACGAAGGCGTTCCGGCGCTGGGCTATGTGGTCGAAAACGCCTGGCTGGGGCATTGCCTGTGGAAAGGGCTCGACCCGGACGTCATCCAGTGGCGTTGCCCGGTGGAGGTCACTCAACTGCAGCCGCTGGAAAATGGCTACCGCCTGAGCCTCAATGATGACACCACGCTCGATTGTGATCTGGCCGTGCTGGCGGATGGCGGCCGTTCCGGGCTGCGCGAGCAGTTGGGTATTCACGTAAGCAAGCGGCCTTATGACCAAAGCGCGTTGATCGCTAATATCACACCGAGCCAGCCCCATGAAGGCAGGGCATTCGAGCGCTTTACCGAGGAAGGCCCGATGGCCTTGCTGCCGTTGCCCGACAATCGTTGTGCCTTGGTGTGGACGCGGTTGGGGATGGATGCACAGCGCTTGGCTGAGTTGGATGAGCGCCTTTTTCTCAGTGAGTTGCAGGGCGTTTTCGGCTACCGCCTGGGTACGCTTAAACATGTCGGGGCGCGGCATTTGTACCCCCTCACGCTGATTGAAGCGCAGGAGCAGGTACGCCCGCATTTGGTGGTGCTGGGCAACGCGGCCCACAGCTTGCACCCGATTGCCGGCCAAGGTTTTAACCTGTCGTTGCGCGATGCTCAAACCCTGGCCGAGACACTGCTGGCGAGTGATAAAACGCCCGGTGACCTGGCCACGCTGTTGAGTTATCAACACCGTCAGGCGCTTGATCAGACGCTAACCATCGGTTTCTCGGATCAAGTCACGCGCTTGTTTGGCAGTGACCAGACGCTGATTTCATTCGGTCGCAACCTCGGTTTGCTGGGCCTCGATTTACTGCCCCCGGCCAAACGCTGGTTTGCCCGCCAGGCGATGGGCCTGGGAACGCGCGCTGACCCTTGATGACCGGGGCGCGAGCGCCCTATGTCGATCCTTTTTTTCAGATGCGGCGTACGCCGCTCACGAGACAGGCTTAAAGCATGGAAATGCGCGCAGATCTGCTGATTGTTGGGGCCGGAATGGTCGGAAGCGCCTTGGCGCTGGCGCTCAAGGACAGCGGGCTAAAGATCTTGCTGCTCGACGGCGGTTCGTTGAGCGTGAAAGCGTTCGACCCGCAAGCACCGTTTGAACCCCGTGTCAGTGCCTTGTCGGCGGCCAGCCAGCGTATCCTCGGCCGCCTCGGTGCTTGGGACGGCATCGTTGCCCGTCGTCTTGGCCCGTACTCGCACATGCAGGTATGGGAGGGGAGCGGCACGGGGCACATCCACTTTTCTGCGGCCAGCGTGCATGCCGACGTTCTGGGCCACATTGTCGAAAACCGTGTGGTGCAGGATGCCTTGATTGAGCGTTTACAGGGCACAGGTATTGAAATGCTGGCCAATGCCCGAATGGAACAGATGCGCCGTTCGGGCGACGACTGGCTACTCACATTGGCCGACGGCCGCACCCTGCGGGCTCCGCTGGTAATTGCCGCCGATGGGGCAAACTCCGCTGTGCGCCGGCTCACCGGTACCGAAACCCGCGAGTGGGACTATTTGCACCATGCCATTGTCACCAGTGTGCGCTGCGCCGAACCCCACCAGCACACCGCCTGGCAGCGCTTTACCGATGACGGCCCGCTGGCTTTCCTGCCGCTGGCGCGTGACGGCCAACAGGACTGGTGCTCGATCGTGTGGTCGACCACACCGGAGCAGGCTGAGCACCTGATGGCGCTGGACGACGCAGGGTTTTGCCGTGAGCTGACGTTTGCCTTTGAAGGGCGACTGGGCGATGTGGTGAGCGTTGACCCGCGCGTTTGCGTGCCACTGCGCCAACGTCATGCCAAGCGTTATGTGGCGCAAGGGCTGGCGCTGATTGGTGATGCGGCGCACACCATTCACCCGCTGGCCGGGCAAGGCGTAAACCTGGGCTTTCTGGATGCCGCGGTGCTGGCGGATGTGCTGATGCACGCGCTTGACCGGGGTGAGGCGCTGGCGGATGTGCGCGTATTGAGCCGCTTCGAACGGCGGCGCATGCCGCATAACCTGGCACTCATGGCCGCGATGGAAGGTTTCGAGCGCCTGTTTCAGGCCAACTCACTGACGGCGCGCCTGGTGCGTAATACCGGGCTGAAATGGGTCAATCAAATGCCTGAAGCCAAAGCCCTGTTTGTGCGCCAGGCGCTGGGCTTGAGCGGCGACCTGCCACCCTTGGCCAGACCCTGACGGCGGCAGGAGCGAGCTTGTTTTTAAGATCAAAAGATCGCGAGCAAGCTCGCTTCTACGGTTGCTTTGCAACATCTGGTTACGCCTCGGGGGCGAGTTAGGTTGAGCTGGCAAATGTGATTCACTACCATTTACACCCGTTTCGCATTGAGAGAGACCGCTCCCATGTTGGCACCCAAGCGTCTACTGACTGCCCTGGCCCTTACCGTCTTCGCGAGCAGTGTGTCTGCCGCCGATGAGGTGGTGGTTTACTCCTCGCGTATCGACGAGCTGATAAAGCCGGTCTTTGATGCCTACACCGCCAAGACCGGCGTCAAGGTCAAGTTCATCACAGACAAAGAAGCGCCGCTCATGCAGCGCATCAAGGCCGAAGGGCAAAATGCCACGGCTGACTTGCTGCTGACCGTTGATGCAGGCAACCTGTGGCAGGCCGAGCAAATGGGCATTCTGCAGCCGCTCAAGTCCGATGTGATCGACAAAAATATCCCGCCGCAATATCGCTCCTCGTCCCACGAGTGGACAGGCTTGAGCCTGCGCGCCCGTACCATCGCGTACTCCACCGATCGGGTAAAACCTGAAGAACTGTCCACCTACGAAGCCCTGGCAGACAAAAACTGGGAAGGCCGGCTGTGCCTGCGCACGGCAAAAAAGGTCTACAACCAGTCGCTGACCGCCACCATGATTGAAGTCAATGGCCCCGAGAACACCGAGAAAGTGCTCAAGGGCTGGGTGAACAACCTGTCCACCGACGTATTCTCCGATGACATTGCGGTGCTTGAAGCGATCAACGCCGGGCAGTGCGACGTCGGCATCGTCAACACCTACTACTACGGCCGTCTGCACAAGCAGAACCCGAAGCTGGCGGTAAAACTGTTCTGGCCCAATCAGGCGGACCGTGGCGTGCACGTTAACTTGTCGGGCATCGGCCTGACCAAATATGCGCCGCACCCTGAAGCCGCCAAGGCGCTGGTCGAGTGGATGACCACCCCTGAAGCGCAGGCGATTTTTGCGGGCACTAACCAGGAGTTCCCGGCCAACCCAAGCGTTGCGCCGTCCGCTGAAGTCGCCAGCTGGGGCAGCTTCAAAGCCGATGCGTTGCCGGTTGAAGTGGCAGGCAAGCGCCAGGCTGAAGCGATCCGCATGATGGACCGCGCAGGCTGGAATTGATTAAGCAATACGACGCATAGATTTTGTAGCCGCTGCCGCAGGCTGCGATAAGGTCCGCCAGGCCTGCGCTCTTGAACGAGTGGGGCCGCTGTGCGGCCCATCGCAGTTTGCGCCAGCGGCTACTGGGTTTGAGTATCACTGCAACCGCTTTCCGAGAGTTCTTCGTGGCCCATCCCGCCCAACGTCGTTGGTACCCGCTGGTTTTTGGCATTGCTGCTCTGGTGCTACTGCCGCTGAGTGTTTTGTTGTTGTCCTGGCAAACCCTGGATGTCCAGATCTGGAGCCATCTGTGGGACACACAAATGCCGCGTCTGCTGGGCAACACCCTGACGTTGATTGTTGGCGTAGGGATTGGCGTGACGCTGCTCGGCGTGAGCCTGGCGTGGCTGACCAGCCTGTGTGAATTTCCCGGCAGGCGTTGGCTCGATTGGGCGTTGATGTTGCCGTTTGCGATTCCTGCTTACGTGCTGGCGTTTGTCTTTGTCGGCCTGCTGGATTTTGCCGGGCCTGTGCAAACCCTGCTGCGCGAGTGGTTTGGCATGGGCTTGCGATTGCCACGGGTGCGCTCCACGGGGGGCGTGATCATCGTGTTGATCCTGGTGTTCTACCCCTATGTTTACCTGCTGGCACGTACCGCGTTTCTGGCCCAGGGCAAGGGGCTGATGGAAGCGGCACGCGTGCTGGGGCAAAGCCCGTGGCAGGCATTCTGGCGCGTGGCCTTGCCGATGGCCCGCCCGGCCATTGGTGCCGGGGTCGCGTTGGCGTTGATGGAGACCCTGGCCGACTTCGGTGCGGTGTCGGTGTTCAACTTCGACACCTTCACCACCGCCATTTACAAAACCTGGTATGGCTTCTTCAGCCTCTCAACGGCTGCGCAACTGGCCAGCTTGCTGTTGCTGGTGGTGATGGTGGTGCTCTACGGCGAACGTCGCGCGCGCGGTGCCAGTCGCGCCAGTAACGAACGCCCCCGGGTCAAGGCGTTGTACACCTTGAGCGGCCCCAAAGCCTGGCTGGCCAGTGGCTGGTGTTTATTGGTGTTCGCCTGTGCATTTGTCATCCCGATGCTGCAGTTGGTGGTGTGGTTTTGGCAGCGCGGGCGTTTCGATCTGGATGAGCGTTACACCGGCCTGATCGTGCACACGTTGTATCTGGGGGGCATGGCGGCGCTGATTACCGTCTGCGTGGCGCTGGTGCTAGCGTTTGCACGGCGTCAGGCACCCACCCGGGCCATTCGTGCGGGGGTCAGCCTGGCGAACCTGGGGTATGCCTTGCCGGGTTCGGTGCTGGCCGTGTCGATCATGCTGGCGTTCAGCTACCTGGATCGTGAGCTGGTGATTCCCGTGTCCGGTTGGCTGGGCGGGGCGGGCAAACCGCTGTTGCTGGGCAGCTTGTCGGCGCTGTTGCTGGCGTATCTGGTGCGCTTTATCGCGGTGGCCTATGGGCCGCTGGAAAACAGCCTGGCGCGTATTCGTCCTTCCTTGCCCGAGGCCGCGCGCAGTTTGGGCGTGAGTGGGCCACGACTGTTTTTCAAAGTGTATCTGCCGTTATTACTGCCAGGCACGTTGAGCGCGGCCTTGTTGGTGTTTGTGGACGTGCTCAAGGAAATGCCGGCCACCTTGCTGATGCGTCCGTTCGGGTGGGACACACTGGCGGTGCGTATCTTTGAAATGACCAGCGAAGGCGAATGGGCCCGCGCCTCGCTGCCAGCCTTGACGCTCGTGCTGGTAGGCCTGTTGCCAGTGATCGGGCTGATTCGTCGTTCGGCCCATCGTAACGGTTAGGTGCCAGCCTTCCGTCATACGGCTACAATGCGCGGCATTCGGTGCGGTCTGTCTGTCAGGCCAGGTTCTCTGTTAAACACGGCGCGGTCTTTTTAACAGACCGTGTGTGCACAACAAGCCTGTCCGCACCTTCGCCAAGCCCGGAAGGAGAAACCCATGGGACAGCGCACGCCTTTGTATGACCTGCATCTCGCCCTCGGCGCGAAGATGGTCGATTTTGGCGGTTGGGATATGCCCTTGCATTACGGCTCGCAAGTCGAAGAGCACCACGAGGTGCGTCGCGATTGCGGGGTATTTGATGTCTCGCACATGACTGTGATCGACATTGAGGGGCACCAGGCCAAGGAGTGGTTGCAGCAGTTGCTGGCCAATGATGTTGATCGCCTGAACACCCCCGGCCGAGCGCTTTACAGCGCCATGCTCAATGAGCAGGGCGGTGTGGTGGACGATATGATCGTGTACCTGATGCCCGAGGGGTATCGTTTGATCGTTAACGCCGCCACCCGCGACCAAGACCTGGCCTGGATGAACGCCCAGCGTCAGGGCTACGACGTGACACTGATTGAACGCCCTGAGTTGGCCCTGTTGGCGGTTCAAGGCCCTCAGGCGCGCCATAAGGTGGCCGAGCTGGTGACGCAGGCTCGCAGCCAGCTCATCCACCAGCTCAAGCCTTTTGAGGCGCAGAGTAACGGCGACTGGTTTATCGCGCGCACGGGGTATACGGGCGAAGATGGCCTGGAAATCCTGCTCCCGGCCGATCAAGCGCCCGCCTTTTTCAACGAACTGGTCGGCGCGGGTATTTCCCCCATTGGCCTGGGGGCGCGCGACACCTTGCGCCTTGAAGCCGGCATGAACCTTTACGGGCAAGACATCCACCTGGGGGTTTCACCGCTGTGTGCCAACATGGCCTGGACGATTGCCTGGCAACCTGAGTCGCGACAGTTCATTGGCCGCCACGCCCTGGAAGCTGAAAAAGCCAAGGGTGTGCAGTTCAAACTCGTGGGTTTGGTGCTGGAAGAGCGCGGAGTGCTGCGTGCTCATCAGGTGGTTCGCATCGCGGATGTTGGCGAAGGGGAGATCACCAGTGGTAGCTTCTCTCCTACGTTGAGCAAATCCATTGCCCTGGCACGAGTGCCGATTGCAACCGCTGACCGTGCCGAGGTAGAAATTCGGGGCAAGTGGTACCCGGTTCGCGTGGTTAAACCGACTTTTGTTCGTCTTGGTAAAGCTTTGATCTAACGTTTACGGGCGAGTTTGCACAGGGTGCGGGCCGCTGACATTTCTTCTTGAGGACACCCAATATGAGCCTGATCCCTGCCGAGTTGCGCTTTGCTGAAAGTCACGAATGGTCCCGCCTGGAAACGGATGGCACGATTACTGTCGGTATCAGCGACCATGCCCAGGAAGCTTTGGGAGACGTGGTGTTTGTTGAACTGGCTGAAGTGGGCAAAGTATTTGCCGCAGGCGATGTAGCGGGGGTTGTGGAGTCGGTAAAAGCCGCTTCGGACATCTACGCCCCGGTATCAGGTGAGGTGATCGCGGTTAACGAAGCATTGGCGGACAGCCCGGAAGGCCTGAACGAAGCGCCGTATGACAACTGGATCTTCAAGCTCAAGCCCACCAACACGGCGGAGCTGGAAAAACTGCTGGACGCTGCAGGCTACAAAGCCGCTATCGGCGAATAAACCGCCCTGTCAAAATGGGGTGGGGGGCTCGCACTTCACCACCCTGCAGGAGCGAGCTTGCTCGCGATCTTTGTTTTTAAAGATCAAAAGATCGCGAGCAAGCGCCTACCGTTTATTCGGGTTTCAGTACGGCTTTAACCGCCGCCACCGAGCGCTCTACATCCGCCTTGGTCATGGCCGTGAACATGGGCAGCGACACGATCAGCCGGCCCACACGTTCCGCCACCGGCAACATCCCTTCCTTGAAGCCCCGCGCACGGTACAAGCTCAGCAGGTGAATCGGCGGGTAGTGATAACCCACGCCCACGCCCAATGCCTGCATGTCTTTCATAAAGGTCGCACGCGCAGGTTCGCCGTCTTTACGCTCGGGCAATACCAATTGAAACAGGTGCCAGTTGGTGTTGTTGAAATCAGCCACCGGCAGTTGTGCGCCGTACTCGGCCTCGAAGTCCGGGCCAAAGCATTCAAAATAGTGCTTGGCCAATGCGCGACGGTGGGCGGTGATGCTCTCGATATGGGCGAACTGGCCCAAGCCAATGGCTGCAGCAATGTCGGTCATGTTGAATTTGCCGCCCAGTACGTCGACATCCAGCCCGTCAAAACCGGTACGGGTCACGCCTTGCAGGCGATATTTTTCAGCCAGGCGTGCTTCGTCTTCGTTGTTCAGCACCAAACAGCCGCCCTCCGAAGAGGTGATGTTTTTGTTGGCCTGAAAACTGAACGATACAAAGTCGCCCTGCGCGCCAATGCGCTGGCCGTTCCAGCTTGAGCCCAAGGCCTGGGCCGCGTCTTCGATGACGCGCAGGTTGTGCTTTTTGGCCAGTGCGTAGAGTGCTTCCATGTCCACCGGCAAGCCCGACAGGTACACCGGAATAATCGCCTTGGTGCGCGCAGTGATGGCCGCTTCGACCTGCGCCAGATTGATGTTGCGGGTCACCGGGTCGATATCCGCAAACACTGGCGTGGCACCAACTTCAATAATGACGTTGGCGGTAGCGACCCAAGAGATGGACGTGGTGATGACTTCATCACCCGCGCCAATACCGGCAATGCGCAGAGCGATTTCCATTGTGCAGGTGCCGGAGTTGAAGGTGCGCACCGGGCGCCCACCAAAGTATTCGCTCAGTTGGGCCTCGAACGCTTGAACCTTGGGCCCGCTGGTGATCCAGCCCGAACGCAGCACGTCGCCCACGGCGGCAATGGTGGCTTCATCAATAGTGGGTTTGGAAAACGGCAAGAAAGGCAGTGAGCTCATAGAGGCAAGACATCCGATGTGAAAATGAGTGGGCGCAGCATACCCAGAGCATGGCTCAAATCGTATGAAAATTCTGTATTTAGGCTGAATGAGGTGAGCGCATTGCGTAGCCGCTGCCGCCGTTCAAGCCTCGGCGGCAGCGGCTCAGAGGCAGAATTTATTCCGCTGAAGCGTTTTTAGCCAGAATGGCATTGGCCAAATCCATGTCACTGACTTTCAGGTTCGGGTTGTCAGCGCGCACTTGCTGCATGGCCGATTCAAGGTACGGGCCACGGATCGAGCCGTTGCTGGCTACGAAGCTGCCTGCATCATCCTGGGCCGCGATCACTTTGCGGTCCTTCTTGAACGTCAGGTAGGTAGACCCTGTGGTTGCACCCGACGACAGAACATCGCGCCAAAAACCGTCAGCCATTACAGAACCAACGGGCAGTGACAGCAACGCAACAGCAGCGACAGCATATTTGAGACGCATGGCGGTGACTCCAAATAGGTTAACTGACAGGTTTGATCGCGTCGGCTTCAGTCAAGTTCCGCGCCCCATCGCATTGAAGCAGCTATTGCTCATATTCTTTGCGGGTTTCCCGACGAAGTGTGGGGTGTCACCCTTAAGGCTTCTTCCAGTGTTGTTGTGCCAGCGGCCACACGTTGAGCGGCCGCCAGCCTTAGCGACTGCATGCCCTCGGCACAGGCTTGGGCATGCAGTGCTTTAACGTCGGTGTGTGGGCCAATCGAGGCACTGAGCTGCGGGTTCATGGTCATGATTTCGTACACGCCAGCGCGGCCGCGGTAACCGGTACCGCGACATTCCGCGCACCCGATCGCCCGGCAAGTGTTTGCAGGCACCGGGCGCGCCCAGGTCGGCGCGAACGCATGCCAGTCAGCCGGGGTTACCGGGCATGCGGTTTTGCAGTCAGGGCACAGGGTTCTGACCAGCCTTTGCGCCATGACGCCCAGCAGGGTGGCCTTGATTAAATATGTCGCCACGCCGAGTTCTTGCAGGCGACTGATGGCGCTGGGGGCATCATTGGTGTGCAGCGTCGACAGTACCAAGTGCCCGGTCAATGCGGCCTGAATGGCCATTTCGGCGGTCTCAAGGTCGCGTATTTCGCCCAGCATGATGATGTCCGGGTCCTGACGCATCAGAGCCCGAACGCCACTGGCAAACGTCAGGTCAATAGAGGGCTGTACCTGCATCTGATTAAACGCGGGTTCAATCATCTCGATGGGGTCTTCAAGGGTACAGAGGTTGATCTGCGGGGTTGCCAGTTGCTTGAGCGTGGCATACAGCGTGCTGGTTTTACCGGAGCCGGTGGGGCCGGTAATCAAGATGATGCCGTTGGGTTGGGCGGTGATGTGTTGCCAGCGCTGCAAGTCTTCAGCGGTAAAGCCCAATTGGTCGAATGTTTTAAGCAGCACTTGCGGGTCGAAGAGACGCATCACCATTTTTTCGCCGAAGGCCGTCGGCAGCGTCGCGAGCCGTAATTCGACCTCTGCCCCGGCAGGTGACTGGGTGTTAACGCGACCATCCTGAGGTTTGCGCTTTTCCGCGACATTCATCCGGCCCAGGCTTTTAAGGCGGCTCACGACCGCCACAGTGACCTGTGGCGGGAGCTGATAGACGTTATGCAGCACTCCGTCGATACGAAAGCGCACACAGCCGTGCTCACGACGTGGCTCAATGTGGATGTCGCTGGCCCGTTGCTCGAACGCGTAGTGAAACAACCAGTCGACGATTTTGACGATGGGGGCATCGTCGCTGTCCGGCTCTTCGTCGCCCCCCACATTGAGCGTCTGTTCGGGCGGGCTGCAGGCGCGACCGCTTTGATCGTTAAGCGTGGCACCGGTGACAGACCTGGCCAGTTGATAAAACTCCACGCTCAGGCGCTGAATCTCCAGGGGGTTGGCAACCACTCGGTGGATGGGGCGCTTGAGTACCTGTTTCAAATCGGCCTCCCAACCACTGACCCAAGGCTGCGCACTGGCGATGGTGATCGAGTGTTCATCGGCCGCAACGGCAAGGATTTTGTGGCGCTGAGCAAAAGCAAATGACATGAGCCCGGTCACTGTGGCGACCTCAATCTTCAGCGGGTCAATGCGCAAGTAAGGCTGTTTGCAGTATTGCGCCAGCCAACAGGTCAAGGTTTCCAGATCGAGTGTTTTGCCGGGGCGGCTGATGTCCTTGAGCTGTTGCCCAGACAAAAAAACCAGGGGGTGAACGGTGCTATCGGGTGTTGTTCGGCCATTGATCAACGCCTGTTCGGCGCAGCTTTGCTGAAGACGGCCTTGAGCAAGCAGTTCGCTGAGCAGGTCGTTGAGGTCCAGCCAGCGGTCAGGGGGGCACGCGCGGTACATGAAAGCTCCTTTAGGCATCGGCTCAAACAGTCCTTGTCTGGCCGTAAGTGTCAAAGCCTAGTCGCGCGCGTTCAGCACTGTGTTTTCAATGGTTGCGAGCTGTTACCTCGACAGGTGAATGGCCGAGGTCCTGGCCAACTGGGCGGGTCGCAGTTGCGTGTCGAAGACACTGACCAAGTTGCGCAGTTTTTCACCGATCACCAAGGCACGGTGCCAGCTCTGTTCGTCGCTCAGGATTTCAATACTCAGCGTGTCGCCGTCGCGAATCAGTTCGACGTGTTGGGGTAGCAGTTGCTGCAAGGCGAACAGGTTAAGGACGCGGCACAGTACGTCGGGCTCGGCCTCGGCCTGGATCTGAAAGAGCACCGGGCAAGGGGCCGTATTGCTGGCCCATACGTCGGGGCGGGGCGAAGGGTTGGCTTCCAGAGGCGACATGAAATAACTCCTGATTGGGCAGGAGAAATATTTACACGTTGCCAGGGGTTTTTTTTATCTAAAATGCAGTGTTTATTCGAAATGTAGACTTGGATAATTCTTCATTACTTTGCTTGAAGGTATTTTTATGCAAGGCGTGCTGGACGCTTACGACCGCCGCATTCTGGCGCTGTTACAAGAAGATGCTTCGTTATCCAGCGCGCAGATCGCTGAACAGGTGGGGTTGTCACAATCCCCGTGCTGGCGGCGCATTCAGCGAATGAAAGACGAGGGCATTATTCGCGGGCAAGTGACATTGCTGGATCGCAAAAAGATTGGCCTCAACACGCAGATTTTTGCCGAGATCAAACTCAACGCCCACGGCCGTTCCAATTTCACGGAGTTCACCGAAGCAATACGTGGTTTTCCCGAAGTACTGGAGTGTTATGTGCTGATGGGGGCGGTGGATTTTCTGTTGCGTATCGTGACAGCAGACATCGAAGCCTATGAGCGATTCTTCTTTGAAAAACTGTCGATGGTGCCGGGTATTCAGGAGGTGAACTCCATCGTGGCGCTGTCCGAGATCAAGTCCACGACCTGCCTGCCGGTTTGAGCGGCGATAAAAACGGCCTTCACAATGAAGGCCGTTTTCAGGTTACGCGGCTGTCAGTGAACAAACAGCGCAATCAGAATGATGATCGGGATAGGGATGCCGAGGAAAAACAACAGGAGTGAGCGCATTTTTATTCTCCAGTATTAACGGGTGACTGTCGGGTTATTGAGGTAGGTCACGGCGTCACGGCGACGACCGCCAAAGGTGGCGCACAGGCTGGCAAAGAATGCGCCGATCAACAGCGACAGGAACATCCACAGGGTGGTCCAGGCGGCGGCTTTAGCGGCGGCATCTGCAGTTTCCTTGGCTTTGACCTTGGCATCGGCAATGGCTTGATGGGCTTTGGCATACACCTCATTGACCCGCTGCTCGGCTTCTGGCTGCGTCAGGTTGGTTCGTTGCGCCACAATCTGAGCGAGGTAGGAGCGGTCTTCGGCGGCCATTTGTCCTTCATTGCTCAGGCTGCGTAAGAAGATGCGGCTGACAACGCCGTGAGCGGCGTCTTCGCTGACGGCGGTGCCACGGTCATCGCGAAACAGCGAGTCAATGAAGTAGTCGGAGGTGGGGTCGCTACCGTCATGGGCTTTGCTGCCAGCGGCACTGGCTGCGGCGGTCACCGCACCTGAGGCCACACTGGCGGTGGCTTGAACGCCGCTGCCGATGATGCTGCTGACCGAACCTGCGATCAGGGTCGCCGTGACCAACATGGCCACAGCCCATGACAAAAAGCCGTGCGCGGTGTCGCGAAAGTACACTTCATCGCCGTGCATATTGGCCCATTTGACTCGCAGGCGACCGGCCAGGTAACCGCCCATGCCCGAGGCAATGATTTGGGTCACTGCGAGCCACACGATGGCCGTGATGCCCAGCCCTTTGGCACCGATACCTTCCCCCGCCCACGGTGAAACGGCCGAGAAGCCCAACCCGGCACCCAGCATGATCAACAGGAGAGAAAGTGCAGCGGCGGCCGCCGCGCCTGCAAAAATGGCAGCCCAGGAAACACCGGATTGTCCGCGGGTGTCTGGCTGGTTACCAGGATAGTGCTCGGTCGTCCCGATCATTGTTGTTGTACTCCTGAAGTGATGAGGAATGCAGTCTTCACTTAAGGCATTGCAGGGGCTGTGCCAATCAATGATCTGATTAAAAGTCTATAGATATCAGTTGGTTATATTTTTACGGGTTGCATGCAACCATGCAGCCTGCATGATGACCCCAGAGAGGACGGGCGTAATGCATTGAAACAAAATGGCGCGGCAGCCGTGTGGCGATCCAAAAAAAGGGAGCCCTTGGGCTCCCGTTTTTGATGACTCAGTCGTGACGGTGTTTATTTTTCTTGCGATGGCCGTAGGCATGGCCTCGACCGCGGTGGTCGTCTCGGTAATAGCGGCGGTTATCGCGGTCGCGGTAGCGACGATCATCGGCGTCGCTTTTATTGCCCATGTAGTTGCCCAGAGCACCGCCTGCGCCACCGCCGGCGGCTGCGCCGACCAATCCGCCTGTGGTGCCGCCCATGCTGTGGCCCAGAACATTGCCGCCTGCTGCACCCAGCGCACCGCCAATGGCGGCTTCGCCCCGGCTGCGCTTGTCGGCACCGACGGCACTGCCCGCCGCACCGCCAACACCGGCACCGATGGCCGAACCCGTGGTACCGCCGAGTTGTTGGCCGACCACCGCGCCGAGCACCCCGCCTAATGCGCCGCCTACACCGGCTTCAGTGGTGCCGCCCGCCGAGGCCATGCCACTGGCCAGACCAAGGGATAACAAGAGAATCGAGGTGAGCTTCATAGGTGAGCCTACAAAAGGATGACGGCGCGATCCTGAGGCCACTCGCGATTGGTTACAATCGAAATCCGACCAGTAACACGACGTGTACACAGTTTTATAAGTTATTGTTTTTTATAGGGAACTTAATGAATTTCCGGTGGTCTTTTACTGGATACGAAAAGGCCGTTTTCTTGCGAAAACGGCCTTTTTTGTATCTTGATTTTCTCTAGGCGCGGGTCAGCTCGCTTTGGCCATGATCAGCGCCGATGGGCTCGCCGCTTCAAGGTAAATGGCCACGAACTTGGAGGTGGGCGTATGGCTGCCGTCGCCGGTGCTTTCCAGCGGCACCAGCGGGTTCACTTCGGGGTAGTACGCCGCCGCTTGGCCGGCCGGAATATCAAACGCCAGCAAGGTGAAGTTCTTGACCCGGCGCTCGACGGTGTCATTCCAGATTGAAACGATGTCGACTTTCTGCCCCGGCTTGAAGCCCAGGCGGATGATGTCGGCTTCGTTTGCAAACAGCACGTCACGCTGCCCTTTGACCCCGCGATAGCGGTCATCAAGGCCATAAATGGTGGTGTTGTACTGGTCGTGTGAGCGCATCGATTGCAGGATCAGGTCTGGCAGCCGACCGGTGGCGCGGGTGCGGGCGTCGACCAAGTCCTGTGGCAAGGCGTTGACCCGGAAGTTGGCGCGTTGGGTCGGGGTGTTCCACTGGCGCGCGCCGGCCGAGTTGCCGAGGTAGAACCCACCCGGGTTTTTGAGGCGTGTGTTGAAGTCTTTGAAGCCTGGAATGGTGTCTGCGATCAGGTCGCGGATACGGCTGTAATCGGCGACCGCCCAATTCCAGTCAATCGGTTGGGTGCCCAGGGTTGCGGCGGCGATGCCGGCAATGATCGCAGGCTCGGAGCGCATATGACTGGACAGTGGCTGCAACTGCCCGTTGGAGGCGTGCACCATGCTGAATGAGTCTTCAACGGTGACGGCTTGCGGGCCTTCGGCCTGGATATCGATGTCGGTACGGCCCAGGCACGGCAAAATCAGCGCTTCTTTGCCATGCATGAGGTGGCTGCGGTTGAGCTTGGTGCTGATCTGCACGGTCAGGTCGCAGTTGCGCAGGGCTTGTGCGGTGCGTGGGCTGTCAGGCGTGGCCTGGGCAAAGTTGCCGCCCAGGGCGATAAAGACCTTGGCGCGGCCTTCCAGCATCGCGTGGATGGCTTCAACCACGTTGTGGCCGTTTTCACGCGGCACCTTGAAGTCGAACCGGCGCTCCAGGGCATCGAGAAAGGCCACCGGTGGGCGTTCGTTAATGCCCATCGTGCGGTCGCCTTGCACGTTACTGTGGCCCCGTACCGGGCACAGGCCCGCGCCAGGTCGGCCGATGTTGCCGCGCAACAGCATCAGGCTGGCGATTTCCTGAATGGTTTGCACCGAGTGCCGGTGTTGGGTGATGCCCATCGCCCAGCACATGATCACGCTCTTGCCCTTGAGGTACATGCGCGCGGCCCGTTCGACCTCGACGAGGGGCAGCCCGGACTGCTCGACGATGTGTTCCCACGAGGTGTCATCCACGGTCGAAAGGTAATCGAGAAGGCCTGCGGTGTGTTCATTCAAAAAGGCGTGGTCAAACACGGCAGGCTCGCCCGCCGCTTGGGCGTCGCGCTCCCACTGCAACAGAAACTTGGCCATGCCGCGCAGCAACGCCATGTCGCCGCCCAGTGCGGGGCGCAGGTAGGCGGTATTGGTTGGGCGGTCGCCGTTGGTGAGCATTTCCAGCGGGTGCTGCGGGTGTTGGAAGCGCTCCAGCCCACGCTCTTTGAGCGGGTTGACGCAGATCACCTGGGCACCGCGGTTGACTGCTTCACGCAACGGTTCAAGCATGCGCGGGTGGTTGGTGCCGGGGTTCTGCCCGAGTACAAAAATGGTGTCAGCATGTTCGAAGTCATCAAAGGTCACGGTGCCTTTGCCCACCCCGATACTTTGCGCCAGGGCTACGCCGCTGGCCTCGTGGCACATGTTTGAACAGTCCGGGAAGTTGTTGCTGCCCAGCGAACGCACAAACAATTGATACAGATAAGCGGCTTCGTTGCTCGCCCGGCCCGAGGTGTAGAACTCGGCTTCATTGGGGCTGGACAGACTGTGCAGATGCTTGGCAATCAACGCGAAAGCGGCGTCCCAACTGATGGGTTCGTAGCGGTCTGTTTCGGCGTTGTAGCGCATGGGCTCGGTCAGGCGGCCTTGATACTCCAGCCAGTAGTCGCTTTGCTCCAGCAAGGCGCTGACGCTGTGCTTGGCGAAGAACGCGGGGTCTACCCGGCGTTTGGTCGCTTCCCAGTTCACGGCTTTGGCACCGTTTTCGCAAAACTTGATCAGGCCGCTTTCCGGCGAATCACCCCAAGCACAACCGGGGCAGTCAAAGCCGCCGTTCTGGTTGGTCTTGAGCATCATGCGCAGGTTTTTCAGGGCGTTGTCGCTGGTCAACCAGGCTTGCGCCACACTGATCAGCGCTCCCCAGCCGCCGGCTGGGCCTTTGTAGGGCTTGTAGCGTGGCGTCGGGGTTTTATCGGCTTGATGGTGAGTGCTCACGAGGGGTTCTCCTGCACCGGGCTGTACACCCGCGGCGCGCTTTTTTGCGGCAGATGAATAAGGTTGAGGTTGTGACGCCGAGCCCATTGCACGGCCAGGCCGGTGGGCGAGGACAGGCTGATGAGGGTCTGGATTCCGGCGCGCAACACTTTTTGAATCAGTTCAAGGCTGCAACGGCTGGTGACGATGGCGGCGCCACCGGCCAGGTCGATCTGTTGGCGAACCAGCGCACCGATCAATTTGTCGAGAGCGTTATGGCGGCCAATGTCTTCGCGGCCCATCAGCAGCCGGCCATGGCCGTCCATGTACACCGCAGCGTGCACGGCACCGCAGTGCATGCCCAATGGTTGGAATTCGCTGATGCGCTGGCGCAAACCGTCGAGCCATTGCGCCGGCGGCAACGGCGCGCCGGGTAATACGCTGAGGTCCGGCAGCGCCTGTTCAACGGCTTCGACACCGCACAAGCCGCAGCCGCTGGTGCCGGCCAGTTGGCGGCGTTGCTGCTTGAGGTTCCAGAAGGCGCGGCTGGCGATTTCGACCTGCGCGTAATGGGCCGAACCGGCACCCGTGAGCGTAAGGTCATAGATGTCGGCAGGGTCTTCGATAATGCCGCTGCCCAGGCTGAAGCCGACAATAAAGTCTTCAAGGTCAGTGGGGGTGACGAGCATCACGGCCTGGCTGATGCCGTTGTAGGCAATGGCCAGCGCCACTTCTTCGGCCAAGGCGGTTTCGGCACCGCTGCTGTGGTCCAGCGTGACGTAGTGATAATGCTGACTGGCAGCGGGCGCGGGCGAATCAGAGACAGGCGCCGCGCACTGTGGGCGCTTGGCGTTCATAAGCTGTACCGATGATCAATCCAACCGTTAGCGTAGGCGCGACACTGCGTCGCGTCTAATCGCTAGCGTTGATCCATTGATAGACGGCGTTGATCAGTCGAGGGTGAGTGATTTTTTATACAGGGCAAAACAGGCTTCAGCGAGTGCCGATCGCGGGGCCTCGCGCCGCATGATCAAGCCCAGTGGCGACAGGGTTTTCGCGTCTTCGATAGGGTGCAGGCGCAAGTTGTCTGTGAGCGCTTCAAGCCCGCCCTCCAGCGGCATCACTGCACAGCAGAGCCCCCCGTGAACCGCTTGCAGCAGTTGATGGACCGCATCGGTTTGCAGCAGTGGTTGCGGCGTGAGGCCCCGGCTATGGAAATTGTGGTCGATGGATTGGCGAAAGTGCATACCGCCACTGAGCAAGGCCAGGGGTAACTCAATCAGGGCTTGCCAGCTCAAGGGCTGCTCGCCAAAGCTGAAATACCGCTGGTCGTAAAGTAACCCCATGCGGGTATCACCGAGGGGCAGGGAGTCAAAGCGTTCGTGGTCGAGGTGGTCGAGATAGGACACGCCCACGTCCAGCCGGTTGCTGGCCAGTTGCTCAATCATCTGCTCGGAGCTGAGGGCTGACAGTTCGAAGCGCAGTTCAGGGTGGTCGAGGTGCAGACGCTGCATTAAAAGCAGCGGATCAAAACTCGACAGCGGTACCACGCCCAACCGTAACGTACCGACCAGGTTACCCCGACAGGCGGCTGCCTCGGCCAGCAGGCCATCGTAGGCGGCCAACACGGTTTTGGCCCAAGCCAGCACCCGCTCGCCGGGGGCGGTAAAGCTTTCGAAGCGTTGGCCGCGATTGACCAGTTGCAGGTCGAGTTCTTGCTCAAGGCTGCGCAGGCGCATCGATAGCGTGGGTTGGGTGATATGGCAACGGGCAGCGGCCTGGCCGAAATGCCGGGTTTCATCCAGGGCAATGAGGAATTTCAGCTGTTTGATGTCCATCGTTGCTCCAGCAATGATGGTCTACGCTCAGGTCTCAGGATATTTTCAACCTTGGAGCGTGACCGATGAGCCTATTAAGCTTTGTGAAAGAAGCAGGTGAAAAACTAGCCCACCTGTTTACACCGGGTAATGCCAATGCCTCGGACGAACTCAAAAAGCACGTAGCGGAGGTGGGGTTGGGCAATCCTAATATCAAAGCCGAGGTGGAGGGCGACAAAATTACCCTCAGCGGCGAGGTGGCTACCCAGGAAGAGAAAGAAAAAATCATTCTGGCGGCCGGCAACATTGAGGGCGTGGCCAGTGTTGACGACCAGATCACCGTGACCGGGCCGACCGTTGTGGCTTCGCGTTTTGTCGTGGTGAAAAAAGGCGACACCCTGAGCGCGATTTCGCTGCAGGTGTATGGCGATGCCAACCAGTACAACAAAATCTTTGAAGCCAACAAACCGCTGCTCAAAGACGTGAACAAAATTTACCCAGGGCAGACGCTGCGTATTCCTGAGTAACCTGAACGCTGTAGGAGCGAGCCGTGTTGTGGCTCGGCATGCCCTCACCACAGGCTTTGCTCCGTGGGCACGCCGCGATCGGCCATCCCTGGCTGTGTCGCGGCTAACCTGGCGTCCTGCCGGGTTACCCACTGCGCAAAACCTGCGTTCGGCCAGCGTGGTTTAAGGGGGCCCTCAGATCAAAAGCACGTCGGCGTTCACGCGCGTAGGAGCGAGCTTGCTCGCGATCTGTTGATCTTTAAAAGCGGTGCCGCCCTGTCTTCGGCCTATCCATTGCTGCGGTCACGGCCACCTAAGGTTCCGGCTTTACGCCGTGCCACTTTGAAAAGCGCAAAGTGGCCAAACGCTTATGCCCCTACCACTCGGTGCTTCGCTGTGGCTCGGCATACCCTCACACAGGCTTTGCTCCGTGGGCCGCCGCGATCGGCCATCCCTGGCCGTGTCGCGGCTAACCCGGCGTCCTGCCGGGTTAGCCACTGCGCAAAACCTGCGTTCGGCCAGCGTGGTTTAAGGGGGCCCTTAGATCAAAAGCCAGATCAAACGATCGCGAGCAAGCTCGCTCCTACAGGCCCGTGATTTAGAGCCCTTCCAGCAACTCGCGATAATCCCCCAGCGCGGCGAACTCTTCGGTGTCCTTCGGGCCTTTTTTGCTGTCTGGCTGTTTAACCGCCAGCAAGTGGCCGATGCCAAATGCGCGGGCGCTGCGCAAAATCGGCAAGGTGTCATCGATAAACAGGCTGCGGCTCGGGTCAAAGCCAATGTCGGCTTGCAGGGCATCCCAAAACGCCGGGCTTTCTTTGGGGAAACCGTAATCGTGGGAGCTGATCAGGCGCTCGAAATACGGTGCCAGTTCGATGCGCTCCAGCTTCAATGACAACGAATCACGGTGTGCGTTGGTGATCAGAATCACCCGCTTGCCTGCTTGTTTGATCGCCGCTAAAAAAGTGTCTGCATCCGGGCGCAGAGCAATCAGGTGCGCCGTTTCAAGCTTGAGTTCACGCACCGGGATTTTCAACTCGCTGCTCCAGAAATCCAGGCAGTACCACTTCAATTGCCCTGCGTTGTTTTCAAACAGGGGCGTCAGTTCCAGGTCGGCCAGGGCGCGGCTGATGCCATGCAGGTCGGCATAGCGCTGCGGTAGGTGTTCGAGCCAAAAGTGGTTGTCGTAGTGCAGGTCGAGCAGCGTGCCGTCCATGTCCAGCAGAACGGTATCAATGTCGCGCCAAGGTAACGCTGTCATGCAAAACTTCTCCCGCAGTAGAAAAATTTCCGACACAGACAATCGGAAAAGCCGGGGTATAGTAACCCGTTCATATTGAGGACCCGCTATGCGCCAAAAACCCACCGTACTTGCCCGTGAAATTGTTGCCAGTAGCCGATTGTTTCGGGTCGAGGCTGTCCAGTTGCGTTTCTCCAATGGCGTTGAACGCACTTACGAACGGCTGGTGGGGCGCGGCAACGGTTATGGCGCAGTCATGATTGTGGCGATGCTCGACGAAGAGCACGTCATTTTGGTCGAAGAGTACTGCGGCGGAACCGACGAGTATGAAGTGTCGCTGCCCAAAGGCTTGATTGAGCCGGGCGAAGACATTCTGGCGGCGGCCGAGCGTGAGTTGAAAGAAGAGGCCGGCTACGGTGCCCGCCAGTTGGAACACCTGACCGAACTGTCGTTGTCGCCGGGTTACATGAGCCAGAAAATCCAGGTGGTGCTGGCCACCGATCTGTATGAAGAACGGTTGGAAGGCGACGAGCCGGAGCCGATGCGGGTCGAAAAGATTAGTTTGCGCGATTTGTCGACACTGGTTCAAAACCCGCAATTCAGCGAAGGCCGTGCATTGGCGGCGTTGTATTTGACGCGTGATCTGCTGACCCAACGCGGTTTGTTTCAGCCATGAGTGTTTCTATCGACACCCTGCTCAAAGGCGTGATCACACTGGCCCATAAAGCGGGGGACGCGATTCTGCCGTTCTGGCGCGCCGATGTGGCCGTGACCGCCAAGGCCGACGATTCCCCCGTGACGGCCGCCGACCTGGCCGCGCACCATATTTTGCTGGATGGCCTGACAGCGCTGGCACCGGACATTCCGGTGTTGTCCGAAGAAGACGCCGACATCCCGCAAAGCGTGCGAGCCGGCTGGACGCGCTGGTGGTTGGTGGACCCGCTGGATGGCACCAAAGAATTTATTTCGGGCAGTGAGGAGTTCACCGTCAACGTTGCCTTGATCGAACACGGGCGCGTGGTGTTTGGCGTGGTCTCGATGCCCACCAGCCGACGGTGTTACTACGGCGGTGAGGGCTTGGGTGCCTGGCGCGAGGATGCCGATGGCGTGGTACCCATCAGCGTGCGTCATACGCCACCTGAGGGTGAGGCGCTGACCGTGGTGGCCAGTCGTCGGCATTCCAGCCCTGAGCAAGAGCGTCTACTGGTGGGGTTGGAGGCGTGTGTAGGCCCGTTGAAGCTGGCCACGATCGGTAGCTCGTTGAAGTTTTGCCTGCTGGCCGAAGGCGCGGCGGATTGCTATCCGCGTCTGGCCCCGACGTCGCAGTGGGACACGGCGGCGGCGCAGGGTGTGCTGGAAGGTGCGGGCGGTGTGGTGTTGCAACTGGATGGCGAGCCCTTCAGCTACCCGCCGCGGGAATCGCTGCTCAATGATTTTTTCCTGGCATTGCCCGCCAAAGCGCCATGGCGTGACCCATTGCTGGCATTAGCGCGCCGCTAACTGAAGGTGCGAGCAAGTTCGCTCCTTCAGTCTGTGTGGGGCGTTTTTTCATGTGTAGGGGTTAGCGGTGCAACACGTACTGGCCGCTAAACCGTACCGCATCCGCTTCGCCTTCAGCATTGATAACCCGTGTAGCGAGCGTCAGCCGGGCGCGGCCATGGCGGGTGTACATGGCCAGAAATTTTTTCCAGGCCGCTTCATCCGGCGCATCACACAGCACAATGGCGTCTTGGGTCACAGGCAGCGGGTAGCTGATGTGGCCTTCCTGAATCACGATATGCCCCTCATCAATGCCTGCCTCGCGCAGGCTCAAGTGCAGCCAGCCCCAACCCGCCAGTACCGCGCCGCAGTACAGGCTGCCGCCGAACATGGTGCTCTTGTGGTTGATATTGGCCGCCAGCGGCAGGCGCAGGCGCAACTGCCCGGCCTGCCAGTCGAGCACGGTGAGGCCCATCTCGCGGGTGAGCGGGATATCGTGATGAAGGACGGACTCCAGGTAGCAACTGTCGCGGTTCATGCAGGGCGCTCTTTAATCAGATTCGTCAGTGTGGGCGTGGCTGCCACTCTCGAAGCTCAACCCGTATTTGCGCAGTTTGTCATGCAAGGTTTTGCGCGGCACGCCCAAGGCTTCGGCCAGCGTGCGCATTGAGCTGTGGGTGCGGGCGAGTTCGGCGGCGATCAGGCCTTTCTCAAACTGTTCGACTTGCTCACTCAATTTGCCTGAGGTCTCCAGGCTGGTGGGGTGATCAGCTTCGGTCGCGTTGTCGTCCAGCGCCAGTTCAAGGCCCAGAGCAAAGCGTTCCGCGACGTTTTGCAACTCGCGCACGTTGCCGGGCCAGGTGTGGCGCAACAACAGCCCGCGTTGCGCTGGTTGCAGCACGTTATGGGTGACGCCATGGCGGGCGCTGGCTTCGTCGGCAAAGTATTTGAACAGCATCAGTACGTCGTCACCGCGCTCGCGCAACGGGGCGATGCGCAGCGGGGCGACGTTCAGCCGGTAGTACAAGTCTGCGCGGAACCGGCCTTGGTCGGCCGCCTGACGCAAGTCTTCCTTGGTGGCGGCGATCACCCGGATATCCAGCGGGATCAACTGGTTACCGCCCAGCCGCTCAACCACGCGCTCTTGCAGCATGCGCAGCAATTTGACTTGCACGTCCAGGCTCATGCTTTCGATTTCATCGAGAAACAGCGTGCCGCCATTGGCAAATTCGAATTTGCCGATGCGGCGTTTTTGCGCGCCGGTAAAGGCACCGGGTTCATGGCCGAACAGCTCACTTTCGACCACCGACTCGGCCAGCGCGCCGGCGTTGATCGCCACAAACGGGCCGTTGCGACGGCTTGACAGGTCATGCAGCGCCCGGGCCACCACTTCCTTGCCGGAACCGGTCTCACCCAGGATCAACACGTCGGCTTTGGTGGCCGCCAGTGCCCCGATTTGCTCGCGCAATCGCAGCATGGGGGCGGACAACCCCACCAGCCGCGTGCTCAGTTGCTGACGGTCGCTCAAGGCCAGCCGCAGGCTACGGTTGTCCAGCACCAGCGCCCGCAAAGCCAGCGCCCGGCGCACGCTGTCGAGCAGGGCATCGGTGGCAAAGGGCTTTTCCAGAAAGTCGTACGCGCCGGCGCGCATGGCTTGTACCGCGAGCGGGACGTCGCCATGGCCGGTGATCAACAGCACCGGCAAATCCGGGTCTTGGCCGTGGAGTTGGGCCAGCAGTTCCAGACCGTCCATGCCCGGCATGCGAATGTCACTGACCACCACGCCCGGCCAGTCCTTGGCAATGCGTTCGGCCAGCCCGGTGGCTTCAGGCAGCGGCAACACGTTGAGGCCGGCCAGGTCCAGGGTTTGATACAGCGCTTGGCGCAGATGGGGATCGTCATCGATCAGGATGACCTGCACACGCGGGTCAATGGGTTGGCTCATGATCGTGAGTCCTCGGAAGCTTGCAGGCTCACGCCGGGTGCACCGGCGCGCAATCGCAGGGTAATCAGGGCACCGCCCTCCTTGTGGTTGGCAAACAGTAATTCACCGCCAAAGGCACGGGTCAGCGTGTCGCAAATGGCCAGGCCCAAGCCCAGGCCCTGGGTGCGGGTCTTGGTGGTGTAGAACGGCTCGCCCGCGCGGCCCAGCGCTTCCAGGCAAAACCCCGGGCCGTTATCGCGAATGTACAGTGTGACGCCGTCAGCCGTGGCTTGGGCACTGATCCACAGTCGCCGGGGCGGGCCTTTTTCCGTGAGGGCGTCGAGTGCGTTGGCCAACAGGTTGCCCAGCACCTGGCGCAGGCGGGTTTCTCCGGCTTCGACCCACAACGTGGCGGCGGGCAAGTCGCGCATCAGCTCGACTTCCATGCTGCGTCGTCGCTTGGCCAGCAAGGCCAACGCATCATCCAGGGCCGGTTGCAGGGCAACGCTCTCCGGCGCATGGCGATCACGGCGGGCAAAGGCGCGCAGATGGGCAATGATCGAGGCCATGCGCCCGGTCAGTTCGTTGATCAGCTTAAGGTTGCCGCGGGCGTCGTCGGTGCGCTCATGGTCGAGCAGTTTTTCGGCATTTTCGGCATAACTGCGAATGGCCGCCAGCGGCTGGTTCAGTTCGTGGCTGATGCTGGCCGACATGGTGCCCAGCGCGGACAATTTACCCGCCTGCACCAGGTCATCCTGGGCGCGCACCAGTTCCTGCTGCGCGTGTTCACGTTCCAGCACTTCCTCGCGCAGGCGGCGGTTGAGGCCTTCCAGCTCGCTGGTGCGTTCGGCCACACGGGTTTCCAACTCGCGCCGGGCCTTGCCTTCAAAGGCTATACGGTCCAGGTAATGGCGGCGGCGCTGCATCATCAAACCGATCAGTAGCATGATCACCAATAAGGTCGCGCCGCCAATGGCCAGCACGGTGCGTACCGGGCGGTCGATCAAGGTGCGCGGGGCCAGAATGTTGACGCTCCAGCCGGTCTCGCTGATTTTTTGCGTTTGCACCAGCCAGGCGTCCAGGTCGAGGTTCAGCGGCTTGGGGTCGCGGGTCGGGTACGGCAGGATGGCGAAAATGGCCTGGCGTTCCTCTTGTGAGAGCGCGCGGGTGGCTCTAAAGCGCCAGCCAGGGCGAGAGGTGAGGATGACGACGCCGTTATGGTCGGTCACCAGCAGTTGTTCAGGCGTATGGCCCCACAGTTGTTCGGTGTGGTCGAGGTCGACCTTGACCACCAGCACCCCGAGCTTTTTATCGCCTTCGACCACGGGGGCGGCAAAGTAATAACCGCGCTTGCCGGACGTCGTCCCCAGGCCGAAGAAACGGCCCAGATGGCCTTGCATGGCTTCGCTGAAATAGGGGCGAAACGCGAAGTTGCGGCCAATAAAGCTGTCTTTTTTGTCCCAGTTCGACGTGGCGATGGTGTTACCGTCGGCGTCTACCAGGTACATGACCTCGGCCCCGGTCTGGGTGCTGATTTCACTCAGTAGCTGGTTGGCGGTGGCTAGGGTTTGCGGGTCATCCGGGTTATCGATCAAGGTGCGCAACACGGGCAGTTCGCCCAGGATTTGCGGCAGCACTTCATAGCGGTGCAGGGTGCCTAGCAGGTTGGCGACGTACAGGTCCAAGGTCTGACGGTTTTGCCCGATCAGTTCGCTGCGGTAATAACGCTCGGCCAAGTGTTGCAGCGGCCACAGCAAAGGGGCCAGGCACAAGGCCAGAAAGGCCAGGCTACGCCAGCGGGGTCTGCGAGGGGCTGAGGCGGTGGTTATCATCGGGACGCTGCGTGGCAAGAGTACGCCGCAGTATACCCAGCCCGGTAGGCGCGAGCGTGCTCGCGATCTTTTGATCTTTCAAAGATCGCGAACAATCGGGCATCAGTGTGGCTGCTCGGCCAGGCACTCATGCAGGGCGCTCAGCCAGTCCGGCGGGGTGACGTGCCATTCACGCGCTAACCGGCTGCAATCCAGACGCGAGTTTTGCGGGCGTGCGGCGGGGGTGGGGTAGTCGCTCGCCGGAATCGGGTGCAGGGTGGCGCAGGCCTTGCCTTGGGCGGTCAACGCTTGAGCAATGGCCTGAGTAAAGCCGAACCAGGATGTCTCGCCCCGTGCCGTCAGGTGATAGGTGCCCCACGCGCCGGCTTCACCGGCCTGCCAGCGCTGGATCAACGTGCGTGTGCTCTGCGCCAGGGTGCCGGCCCAGGTCGGTGCCCCCACTTGGTCGGCCACCACACGCAACTCCGGCCGCTCTTGCAGCAAGCGTTGCATGGTTAGCAGAAAGTTCTTGCCGTGGCACGAATACACCCAGCTGGTGCGCAGCGTCAGATGTTGCGCGCCGGTGGCCGCGATGGCCTGCTCGCCCGCGAGTTTGCTTTGGCCGTAGACGCCCAGCGGGTGGGGGGGATCCTCTTCGGTGTAGGGCGCAGGCTTGCGGCCGTCGAACACGTAATCGGTAGAGAAGTGAATCAGCGGGATGCCCAGGGCTTTGGCTTCTTCAGCCAGGATTCCGGGTGCCGTGGCATTGATGGCGAATGCCAGCTCAGGCTCACTTTCAGCGTGATCAACTGCGGTGTGGGCGGCGGCGTTAATGATCAAGTCGGGCGAGTGGGCGCGGACTTGGGCCCGGATTTGCGCGGGTTGGCTCAGGTCAAGCTCATCACGGCCCAGCACCACCAGCTCGCCCAGGTCGGCCAAGTGTTTTTGCAGCTCAAGGGCGAGCTGGCCGGTTTTGCCGGTAATAAGGATTTTCAACGGCGCAGCGCGGCCACTCATGCCAGCAGATCCCGTGTTTCGGTGAAGCCCAGGCGTTGGCCCTGGTAGCTGCCGTCCTGAACGCGTTTGCACCACTCCAGGTTGTCGAGGTACCACTGCACGGTTTTGCGCAGGCCGGTGTTGAAGGTTTCTTCAGGCACCCAGCCCAGTTCGCGTTCGATCTTGCTGGCGTCAATGGCGTAGCGCTGGTCGTGGCCCGGGCGGTCCTGCACGAAAGTGATCAGGTCCGCGAACAGTGCAACACCGGCCGGGCGCTGTGGCGCGAGCTCTTCGAGCAGGGCGCAGATGCTGCGCACCACGTCGATGTTGGTCTGCTCGTTGTGACCGCCAATGTTGTAGGTTTCGCCGACGACGCCTTCAGTCGCCACCTTGAGCAAAGCGCGGGCGTGGTCTTCCACAAACAACCAGTCTCGCACCTGCAGGCCGTTGCCATACACCGGCAGCGGTTTACCGGCCAAGGCGTTGAGGATCACCAGCGGGATCAGTTTTTCCGGGAAGTGGAACGGGCCGTAGTTGTTCGAGCAATTGGTCAACAGCACCGGCAAGCCGTAGGTGCGGTTCCAGGCGCGCACCAGGTGGTCGGACGCAGCCTTGCTGGCCGAGTACGGCGAGCTGGGCGCGTAGGGCGTGGTTTCGGTGAACAAGTCATCGACCCCGTGCAGGTCGCCATACACTTCGTCGGTGGAAATATGGTGGAAGCGAAAGGCGCTTTTGGCCGGCTCCGTGAGTGTCGACCAGTACGCGCGGGTGGCTTCCAGCAGGCTGTAGGTGCCGACAATGTTGGTCTGGATAAAGTCCGAGGGGCCGTCGATGGAGCGGTCAACGTGGGACTCGGCCGCCAGGTGCATGATGGCTTGGGGCTGGAAACGGTTGATCACCGCGCTGACGGCCGCCTGGTCAACGATATCGGCCTGCACGAACTCATAACGGGTGTCAGTGGCAATGCTCTGCAGCGATTCGAGGTTGCCTGCGTAGGTCAATTTATCGAGGTTGAGCACTTCGTGCGCGGTGTTGTTGATCAGGTGACGGATCAACGCTGAACCAATAAACCCGGCACCGCCGGTCACTAAAATACGCATGTGGAAAATCCTTGATGCCCTGACAGTCTTTAATCGAATGGCGCATAGCTTGTGGGGATGTGCGGGGTGGTGCAAGTAGCAGCACTGTGCACGGCGTTCACACGGATCAGGCAGCGTTATGTAATGGGCCATTTATGCCGATTTATATCTGTATAAATTCGGTTATTAACGCGGTTAACGCCAGAATGCGAATTTAATTCTAGATATTTATCGGTTATAAAGGGCTGCTATTGACGCCTTACCGCTGGGCGGCCACTGTTTCGGCGATGGCTGTTTGCGCCTTGGCCAACGGCCCCTTACTTTTCCTCGACGGTTTCCTGGAGCCTTGATCCTGATGACCACTTTGCACAGTTCACCCCGCGCTGACGGTTTCTATATGCCGGCTGAATGGGCACCCCAGACCCAAACCTGGATGATCTGGCCTGAGCGTCCGGATAACTGGCGCCTGGGCGGCAAACCTGCCCAGGCGGCGCATGTTGCGGTGGCCAAGGCCATTGCGCGTTTTGAACCGGTGACGGTGGGTGTGTCGGCGGCGCAGTACGAAAATGCCCGGGCGCAACTGGATGTGCCGAATATTCGTGTGGTCGAACTCTCCAGCGATGATGCGTGGGTGCGTGACAGCGGGCCGACGTTCGTCATTAACCACAGCGGCGAAGTGCGCGGCGTGAACTGGGACTTCAACGCGTGGGGCGGGTTTGACGGGGGCTTGTACTTCCCGTGGAACCGTGACCAGCAAGTGGCCAGCAAAATTCTGGAAATCGAACGCAGCCCGCGCTACTACACCGAAGGCTTTGTGTTGGAAGGGGGCTCGATTCACGTCGACGGTGAAGGCACGTTGATCACCACGGCTGAATGCCTGATGAACCGAAACCGTAATCCACACCTGTCCCGCGAAGAAATCGAAGACGTGCTGCGCACGCAATTGGCTGTGGATAAGATCATCTGGTTGCCGGATGGCCTGTTCAACGACGAAACCGACGGCCATGTGGATAACTTCTGCTGTTATGTGGCTCCGGGCGAAGTGCTGCTGGCCTGGACCGACGACGAGCGCGACCCTAACTATGTGCGTTGCCACGCGGCAATGTCCGTATTGGCCAGCAGCACTGACGCCAAGGGGCGTTCGTTTGTGGTGCACAAAATGCCGATTCCGGGGCCGATGTACGCCACGCAAGAAGAGTGTGACGGTGTGGATAAAGTGGCGGGTAGTCAGGACCGTCATCCGTCAGAGCGCCTGGCCGGTTCTTACGTGAACTTCCTGATCGTCAACGGCGGCATAATCGCCCCCAGCTTTGATGACCCGATGGACGCGCCTGCCAAAGCCATCCTGCAAAACCTCTTCCCGCAGCACGAAGTGGTGATGGTGCCGGGCCGTGAATTATTGCTGGGTGGCGGCAATATTCACTGCCTGACCCAGCAACAACCGGCCCCGCGCTGAACCTGAAACCGTTGCCGAAGGCGTTGCACACTCCTTCAGGTCGGGCTTCTGGTTTGACGATCGCTGCGCAATCGATCGCAGCCTTCGGCAGCGACTACCAGTAGTCGTTGACGAGCTTTGCGAGGCTACGAAGCGGTTGGTGGCGTTTAGAACTTGTACGTCCCGGTCATGACCAGGCTGCGCGGTTCGCCCGGCATGATCTGCGCGGCGCTGGTGGCTGACTCGTAATACGCGCGGTCGGTGAGGTTGGTGAGCGCGCCGCGCACATCCCAGTCCGTTTCGCGGTAGCCCAGCAGCGCGTCCCAACGGCCGTAACCCGGTAACACGGCGGTGTTCAGGTTGTCGGCATACCGCTGGCCCACCAGGGTCAGGCCCGTTTCGGCGTACCAGCCCATTTCCGGTTTCCAGGTAATGAACAGGCTGCCATTGTGCTTGGCCACGCCGTTGATTCGTTTGCCTTCAAACCCGTTGTTGTCTTTGACCACGGTGGCGTCTTGCAGGCCCACGCCGCCGCGCATGTACCAATTGCCGCCCAGCTTGCCGCTGGCCGTCAACTCCACCCCGCGTGAACGCTGCAGGCCGGAAAGCAGCGTGATGGTGGGGTCGATCAGGTCTTTGGTGCGCCGGTTGTAAAGCTCCAACTCGTACACCGCCAACGTGGTGCTCAGGCGTTCGTCCAGCCAGTCGCTTTTGACGCCGATCTCTTTCTGGCGCGTCAACTCAGGGCTCAGGTCGTTGCCGGCGGCACCGGGGGTAATGGCGATCAACCCGCCGCCCACGGGCGAGAAGGTCTTGGTCCACGAGGCGTAAAACGAGTGGTGTTCAAGCGGTGTCCACACCACGCCCACCCGTGGGCTGTTGCTGTTGCTTGTTTGGCTTTCAGGTTTGCCGGTGATTTGGTTTTCGGACTTGATCTCGAAGCGGTCATGACGCAGCCCCGCCAGTATTTGCCAGTGTTCGTTGAGGCGAATCTGGTCCTGCACGTACAGGCCTTGGCTGTTCACTTCGTTGCGGCTGTTGCTGCTGATTTGCAGGGCACCGGTGGGGCGCAGGTTGCGGTCCGGATGATACACGTCGACTGCCGGAACCCCTGTGGCACGGTAGAGCTTGGGGTCGCGTCGCTGGTTGCCGATTTCCAGGCCAGTCAGCAGGCGATGCTCCAGGCCGAAGGTGTCAAAGCCGCCTTCGATTTCGACATTGTTGAAAATATTGCGGGTCTTCAGGTCTTGGCGCCAGCTCTGGCGGTTGACCTGATGGGTTTTAGGGTCGTAGCCCACCAAGTAGGTGTTTTCGAAATCACTGTCGAGTTTGAAGACGCCCAAGGTGTGACGCAGCTGCCAGTTATCGTTTAACGCGTAGCTCAGGCGCGAGCGCAGGTTCTGGGTTTTATCGTCGATAAAGTCGTTTCTGGCACCGTAGGTCGTGCTGTGGCTGACATCGGCCGGGCGGCCGTTGATGCTCGGGATGCCACGGTCGGGGGTGCGGTTGTAACGACCGTATTCGTACTGCACCAGCCAGTTCAGGTCCGGCGTGATTTGCCAGTTCATCGACGGAGCGAACAACTGGCGGTTGCCGCTGACGTGGTCGCGAAAACTGTTTTTGTCTTCGTTGCCCATGTTCAGGCGCAGGCTGAGGTTCTCGCTGGGGTCTGTACTGAGGTCGGCGTACAGGCTGCGTAAATCTTCGCTGCCGCCCTGTACTTCAACGCGGGACGCGCGCCCGAATTGGGGGGCCTTGCTCACGCGGTTGACGACCCCGCCCTGGCTGCCACGGCCGTACAGCACGGCTGCGGGGCCTTTGAGTACTTCAATACGTTCGATGTTGTGCAAGTCGCGTACGTATTGGCTGTCGTCGCGAATGCCGTCCAGGTAGAAGTCGTTGCTGGCGTCGAAACCCCGAATGCGCAGGCTGTCGAAGCGCGTATCGCCCGTGCTGCTGACGTTGGGAATGCCGCTCAAGGCGTCGCCCAAGCGGTTGATGCCGTAGTCGAGCACGTTGCCGGTTTTGACCGAGTCAATGGCCTGCGGCACATACCGTGCGGGTGTCGAGGTGCGGGTGGCAGTGGTCGGGTCTTTGACCCGCGGGTCATCGGCGTCGGCTTCGCTGGCGCTGATCGACAGCTCGGGAAGCATGGTGGCAGCGGTGCCAAATCCGGCGTATAGCAAGGCGCACAGCCCCACATTCAAGGGTGTGAAACGGCATGGAGAGCGCATGGTTGAGAAATGTCCGGCAGGGTGGAGAGTACGTTATAGTTTTGAGGGTGCGAATGGTAATGGTTATTGTTAGCTGTTGTTAATTGTTGTTTTTAGCTTGCCTTGCCGATATGTATCTAATTGTTTCTTTGTTCGCGCCGTGTATGCCGCCAGCGTAAATAACCAAAAGTTGTAGGGTTATTCCAAAAATAGCGGACAACTCACAAAAATTTCACGAAATTGACACGCTGCCTTAACGGCAGATAGGATTCCTGCCCACGCCTGTGGCGTTGAGCCATACACCAACTTTTCGAAAGACTTGCCTGCGTCTTCGGGCCGGTCTTTTTTTGTTTATGTGAAGCAACCACCACTCAATGTTTCGGCTTGAAACCCACAGCGCGCTTTTATTCAGAAATAAGGAAAATAATATGTTGAACAAACGCATAAGCCTTCTCGCGCTGGGCGTACTCACTGCCACCCAGGCCATGGCTAACGATCAAGCTGATTCGAAGGGTTTTGTAGAAGACAGCCACCTGAGCGTATTGGCCCGCAACGCCTACATCAGCCGTGACTATAAACACCACAAACAAGATAAAGCCGAATGGGGCCAAAGCTTCTGGGGCACTTTCAGCTCCGGCTTTACCCAAGGCACCGTGGGTGTGGGTGTGGATGCTTTCGGCATTTACGCACTGCGCCTGGATGGCGGCCGTGGTAACAGCGGCGCGGGCGGTATCGACTTCTTCAAACAGGGCGATAGCGGCAAGGCGGCACGGGACCTGGCCAAGGGTGGCGCCGCTGTAAAAGCGCGCGTGTCCAACACCGTGCTCAAGTATGGCGATCAAGTTCCGCAGTTGCCGGTCCTGATGTCCGACACCTCGCGTCTGGCACCTGAAACCTACACCGGCACCCTGTTGACCTCCAAAGAGATCGACGGCCTGGAAGTGAACATCGGTCGTTTCACCGCACAGTCGCGTAAAAGCGCCGAAGCCCGTGACAGCGGCGACCTGAAAAGCATCAACGTGTTTGGCGGTAGCTACAAATTCAACGAAAACCTGTCGGCCTCCTTGTACGCTTCCGAAATGGACGACGTACTGCGCAAGCAATACGCAGGCCTGACCTATGCCATCCCGCTGCAAGACAAGCACTCGCTGACGTTTGACTTCAACGGCTATCGCACGCATGTGAACAAAGAGTTCGCACGTGACGTGTTGAAACTTGATGGCCAGGACAACAAGATCTGGAGCCTGGCAGCCACCTACGCCTTTGACGCCCACAGCCTGACCCTGGCTTACCAGAGCAGCACCGGCGAAATCGGCTACCCGTATGGCTTCTACCGCAGTGCAGGCGGCGTGGGTGATGGCGGCAACACCATCCTGCTGGCCAACTCCTTCTGGTCCGACTTCAACGCTAAAGACGAACGTTCGTGGCAGTTGGGTTATGGTTTCGACTTCGGTGCCGTTGGCATTCCGGGCCTGACCTACAACATCGCCTACGTGCGCGGCACCAACATCGACGACGGTTCTGGCCGTGGCCGTGGTACCGAGCGCGAAATCTTCAACCAGGCCAAGTACGTTGTACAAAGCGGCCCGGCCAAAGACTTGAGCGTGCGCCTGCGTGGTTCGTGGTTGCGCGTGTCCAACAACGCCAGCGAATACAACGATGGCGGCAACGAAGTGCGCGTGTTTGTTGATTACCCGATCAGCATTTTCTAATGCCACTGGCCTGACACACAGGCCGGCCATTTGAAGACAAAACGCCCTGACCGGCATGATGCGGTCGGGGCGTTTTTGTGTGGGGTTGTTAAACCCTGCGGCGGCTCAAAAATCCCAGCGGGTCGTGACCATCACATTGCGCGGGTCGCCATAATAGGCCGAGGTGTAAAAGCCGATATTGGTGTAGTACACCTTGTCGAACAGGTTATTAAGGTTGACGGTTGCCGACAGGTTTTCGGTGAACTGGTAGCGCGTCATCAAGTCCACCAGCCAAAACGGGTCTTGAGTGAATTTTTCGGAGCGGCCCTCGCCACCGTTGTAGCCCCAGTTATAGAGCGTCTGCCAGCCAGCGCTTTGCCAGCGTGCACCGCCGCCGACGGTGAGCTTGTCCAGGTCTCCCTTGAACTTATAGGTTGTATAAAAGCTGACCTGGTCTTGAGGCTCCCAGGTGGCGACTTTCTCATTTTCCTCATCTCGACTGATTTTGTGGGTGTAGCCCGCTTGCAGTTGCCAGCCAGGGCTGAGTTCACCCGATATCTCGGCTTCATACCCTTTGGTTTTGGTCTTGATGCCCAGATAGGAGCGGTCGTTGCCCGGGATGGAGTTGAACAGGACGTCTTGCAGCGGGCGATTTTTTTCATGCACTTCGAAATAGGCGAGGCTAGTGTTCAAACGCCCCCCGTAGAACTCTCCCTTGATACCCAGCTCGTAATTATGACCTTCATTGGGGTCGAGCATTTTGCCTGTACGGTCGAGGTATTCGGTGTGTGGCTGGAAGATCTCAGTGTAGCTGGCGTAGGCCGAGAAGTTGTCGCTAAAGTCGTAGACCAGGCCTGCATAAGGCACAACCTTGCCGTTTTCCTGGCTCTTACGGGTGCCCGTAACCTTGTAGCTGGCAACGCGGGCACCGAGTAACAGGTGCAGCTCATCCATCAGGCTGAAGCGCCCGGTTGTATAGGTGCCGGTCTGGCGGGTAGTCAGGTCATTGATTTTGGTGGGTTGGTTCCACAGGGGCTCGATGGCATCACCGTCCCATTCGTAGAAATCATACGAGTTGTCAAAGTAGGTGGCTCTGCCGTAGTCCTTCCCTTTCCACTTGGCAATGGACATGGACTGCCCAACCACCATCTGATGTTCGCGGCCGAATAACTCGAAGGGGCCGGAAACGTATACATCCAGGCTATCACTGGTGGTTTTACCCGTGTACTTCTGAGCCCAAATAGAACTCTCAGTGGCCGAATCCTGGGAGATATAGGCCAACGGTGCGTTATAGCCGTTGATTTGATGGTTGAATTGGCCTTTGGCTACCCAGCCATTGTCGAAGGCATGCTCCAGGGTTGCGAAAGCGGTTCGGCTGTATTGCGCCCAGCCACTCCAGTTGGGGCCGTTGTTGAAAGAACGCGGTACATCCAGGCGGTTGCCGACGGCATCGAACACGGTGTGGGAGCCCGTCCAACTGGAGCCTTTCGGGTCGCTGTCCTGATAATCCGCGCCTAGTGTCAGCAGCGTGTCTTCGTCCAGGTCCACTTCCAGAATGCCGTAATACACGCTGGTGGTGCGTGAGTAATGGTCCAGGAACGTGTGTTTGTCCTGATAGGTCGCCACTGCGCGGCCGCGAACATTACCGGACTCGGTCAAGGGGCCGCTCAGGTCAATCCCCGAGCGGTAATTGTCCCAGGTGCCTGCGCCGAGTTCGACGTTACCCTGAAAGTCGGCGGTAGGTTTTTTGCGAATAAGGTTGATGGTGCCGCCAGGGCCCCCCGCGCCGGTCAGCAGGCCCGTGGCACCCTTGAGTACTTCGACGCGATCATAAATGGCCATATCCGTGAGCGTTTGGCCCGCCGAATACTGGGTATCGCGTAGCGTCGGGATGCCATCGTATTGGAAGTTCACAATGGAAAAGCCGCGTGAATAGTAGTTGGTGCGCTCGGAGTCGTAAGTCGAGACCGTGATACCGGGGGTGTGGCGCATCACATCGTCAATGGAAGTGAGATCAAAGTCATTCATCATCTGGCGGGTGACCACTGAGATTGACTGCGGTGTTTCCCGGGGCGTCAGCACCAAACGCGTGGCGGTAGCGATAGTGCCTGGCGTGTAGGAGCCGGAGCCCTCGGTCACCGTCCCCAACTGGTTCGTGGTGACTTCCGTGGCCCCCAACTCCAGTGCGCCATCAGATGTTTTCGGCTCCAGTACATAGCCGCCGTTGCTTTGACGCCTGGCTTGCAACCCGCTGTTGGCCAGCAGGCGGGCAAGGCCTTCTTCGACGCTGTAAGTACCATCCAGGCCTGCGGTCGTCAGGTCACGGGTCTGTTCAGTGTCAAACGACAGGGTCACACCCGCTTGCACCCCAAACCGAGTCAATGCACTGGTCAGTGGGCCGGCGGCGATCTGATAAGACACCAGGTTTTGCGCCAGAACCGGAGTGGGCATTAATGCCAGCCCCGGCACACTGGCCAGGGTCAAGCCAAACAGGGCCAAGCGTACCGCACGCGCCATGGAGGTCCTGGGGGAGAGGGGAAGCAGGGGCATTCGGTGATCCTTCCGTTAGTCTGGCAGACAGCCACTGTTGTCGCGGCTTATGTCCTTGACGGATGAGAATCGAAATCAGCAAGGTTACGGTGAAAGTATTTTCAGCGCCGGCTTACGCCGGTTCCACGCTGGCCCAGTAGCGGGTCATGTAACGCACTCTGACGGGCAGGGTCTTGCTCAGGTTTTCCAGCACCGTCTCGGTGTCATCAATGCGAAAGGCCCCGGAAATGCTCAAGTGTTGAACCGCAGCGGCGCAGCGCAGAACGCCTGGGCGGTAGCGGCTCAGTTCCTCGATAAAGTCCCCCAGCCGCCAGTCCTCCACGCTCAACATGCCGTGCACCCACGCGGCCGAACTGGCCGCAAGAGGCTCAGCGGCATCGATGTGATTGCGGTCAAACAAGACTTGCTGGCCGGCGTCCAGGCGAAGGGGGTGATCGGCACGTTCCGCCGCCGACACTTCAACGGCCGCTTGCAGCACCCCGACGCGGGCGTGTTCAGGCCATAGGCGCACGCTGAACTGCGTACCGAGCGCGCGTATGCGGCCCTGTGCGGTGCTGACGATAAAGGGCCGTTGGGCGGGGTCTTTGGCGGTTTGCACGAGTATTTCGCCGCCGTATAACTGAATGAGCCGCTGGTGAGCATCGAAGCGAATATCCAGCGCCGTGTCCGCGTTCAACGCCAGTTGCGAGCCATCCTCCAGCTCAAGCGAGCGCCGTTCGCCGACGCCGGTGCGGTGTTGAGCCAGCATCGAGCGATACGGCACCGCCTCAACGGTCAGCCAGGAACAGCCGCCCACGGCCATCAGCATGCCCAGTATTTTCAGCACCTCACGCCGTTGCGCCTTGGCGGCACCGAGGCTGGACAAGGCCGCTTGCCGAGGCATTTGCGCCCACTGCTGTTGAAGCCTCTCGACCCGCGTCCATGCCGCCGCGTGCTGTGGGCTTGATTGCATCCAGGCCTGCCAGGCTCTGGTTTTGGCCTCACTGACCGCCCCGTCATTGAGTTGCACGTACCACGTAGCGGCCGCCTCTAGCGTTTTGATATCCAGCGTCGTACTCATTCGGTGTCGACCAGCAACAAACACCGCGTCATGGCGCGGATCAAATGATTCTTCACCGTGGTCACCGATACATTAAAACGTTCAGCGGCCGCGACATACGTCAGCCCTTCCAGTTGCACCGCGAGGAAAATATCCCGAGTCCGCGTGCCCAACTCATCCAGCAACGTGTCGATTGAGACCAGCATCTCGATGATCGACAACCGCACCTCCGGCGAGACATCCACCGGCTCCGGCCTGAGGGCCAACGCCTGCAGATAGGCGTGCTCGATGGTGCGGCGGCGGGATTTATCGATCAACAGCGAGCGCGCAATCGCACTCAAATAGCCGCGCGGCTCACGAATCGGCGCAACCGGGCGTGCCGTCATCACCCGCAAGAACGTGTCCTGCGCCAGATCAGCCGCATCGGCCGTATTGCCCAGCCGAACCCGCAACCAGCCCTTCAGCCAGCTGTTGTGCTCGCTGTACATCTGATGAAGAACCGAATGATCAAGCGACGACATGAGTAAGCCACCAATGCGTAAATGGTAATCGCTCGCATTGTCATGATGGCCAGTTGTTTATGCAAGGGCGTTTTTGAGGGAGGGGATGGTCGGTGTACTCATAGTACGTAACACCCTTGTGAAACGGCCCACCTATTTTGGTGTGTATTGTGTGTAGCTATAATTTGCACCATCGCTCGATGGTGTGTACCGTGCACAACATAGAAGGGTATCGGAGTGCGAAATCGTGAGCTTATTGAACTGCTGGAGAGCGATGGTTGGTTTGAGGTTGCGGTTAAGGGCAGTCACCATCAATTCAAACACCCGAACAAGGCTGGCAGGGTCACGGTGCCGCACCCCAAGGCCGAAATTGCAAAGGGAACGCTGCACAGCATCCTTAAATCCGCAGGTCTCAAGGGAGAATTACAGTCATGAAATTCCCGGTCGTAATACACAAAGATGCTGATTCTGAATTCAGCGTGACGGTCCCTGATGTGCCCGGTTGCTTCTCGGCGGGCGCTACGTTTTCTGAAGCGCTGCAAAACGTGCAAGAAGCACTGGCTCTGCACCTGGAGGGCACAGTTGCGGATGGCGGCGAGTTGCCACAGGCCAAGGATATTGATGCACACCTGGACCATCCGGATTATGCCGGTGGGATCTGGGCCGTCATCGACTTCGACTTGACGCCCTATTTGGGCAAGTCCGTTCGATTCAATGCGTCGTTGCCTGAAAATCTGTTGCAGCGCATCGACGAGCGGGTCAGCAAGGACCACCGCTACGCCTCGCGCTCAGGGTTTCTGGCGACCGCCGCATTGCGCGAGTTGAGTGTTTAGGGAACCTCAGTCGAAGTGTGCAGTTGTGGGGCACACTTCTTCTGAGGTCGGGAGTTGATTAAGCAAACCGTTCAGTCATTTGAACCTACAGTGCGACGGGTTGCGGCTGTGGGAAATCCCATTGGCCATTCAGTAATTCTTCGCTCGGCTCATAAAGCCTGACGGTGTAGTTCCAGCCGGGCGGTGTCGGCAGGCAATTGGCGATTTTGCCGTCGCACCCGCCGAACTGGATATCAATCGAGCCATCAGCACTTTTTTGGGCCGTGAGGTTGTTTAACGAATAGGCGTCGTACGGGTTTTTTTCGAAGTAACCGTCGGCGTTATAAACGCTCACCGACCAGAAACCATTCACCGGCACTTGCCCCACTTTTAACCGATAAACGGTTTTCCCATCGTTCTGTGGCATCACGCCGCCGAGGTAGATGGCGTCTTTGGCTGGGTTTCCGCCCCATCCCGTTGCCGTGCCAATCAGGTGATGCACCGGATTGACCGCGCCCTTGGGGCCAAAGGACTGGTTGTAGTCGGGAATCGTCGAGCCCAGCACTGCCAGGGCATCGCGCACCTTTTTTTGACTGGCCGGGTCCCACTTCGGTGTGACGAATACCCCGGTTCCGGCTTGGCTGACCTTGATTGCGTCTTGCAGCGCATGCACCTGCTTAAGGTCGTTGTCATCGGCGGGGTCGAAGAACAGACGCACGGCGACGAACACATAGCGGGTGCCGATAGCGTCTTTGGTCAGCGTCTGTGGGCCGGCACCGTAAGCGACCGTGGGCACGTAATGGTCCTCGTTGACTACCTGCATCGACATAAACCGCTTGCCGGCCTCAGGCAAGGTGATCGTCACAGGGCCGGCGTCCAGGTCGAACACGGCAGATGAATACAACGTGTCGCGGTTCATGCGCACCACATTCTGGGCATCGATGGGAACGGGGTCGCGGCTATGAACAAACCGACCCAAACTGCCCGTTGCAACCATCTTGCCCATATAAAGATCGGACTCGGCCCGGGCAAAATTATCGACCCCGACCTGTGAGGTTGCCTCGTCGGATGACTGCGCGCTCACACTGCCAACGGCGGCCAGCGTGAGGGCGATAATGCAGGTTGCGGATGAATACGACATGCAAGCCTCGGGGTCTTAAAAGTGGGTATCACCTTTTAAAACTGTATAAGAACCCCCCGAGGGAAACTTGCCATTTAGTGCCAAACGCACCGCGAATGCAGAGCTTAAAGGCTTAGCCGAGCGTTTCTACATCCTGCAACAAGGTTGAGAGGTAGCGCGACGGCGGCGTGCCGGTCCAGCGCTTGAAAGCCCGGGTAAAGTGCGCCGGGTCGCTGTAACCAACCATGTAAGCAATTTCCGTCGCGGTATATTTACCGCTGGCCAGTAATTGAAAGGACTCACTGCGGCGGGTCTCGTCCCGCAACGCATCAAAGTCAATGCCGCAGTGTTCAAGGCGACGTTGCAACGTGCGAGCAGACAAACCAACCTTTTTGGAAATGGCCGCCAGCCTGGAGTGTTCCTGATTCGCGATCTGCTGGACCAGCACGTCAGCCACTTCAGAGGTCGACTTCAAGGCCTGAGTGGTTTTCCATGCCCCATCCCGCACCGGTTGCAGAGGAATTTCGAGCAACTCACGATCGAACTCGATCATGTTGTACTCGGCGTTCATCTTCAAATGCGGCCCCAGGTATTCCTCCAGCGCTTCATCCCCCCGTACCCTCGGGTTTTTAAGGTGTACACGAATGGCCCCGGCGGCACCGGACATCAGCGGCACCTTCCTGAGCACCACCAGGCTGGCGGTCGTGACCTGTAACGGGTCGGCCCCGTGCTGCCCGTTAAAGGCGTGAATGAGCTTCGTCGTGCGGCCCTCGGTGATAATTTTCACCTCACCGCCCTGGTGCAGCAAATTCGTATGAACCGCCGCCATGGCACAAGCCTGAGCCAGATGGGTGGACCCCAAAATCAACTCACCCCAGGCCCCGAGCGCGCGCACATCAGTCAAATGGCCCACCGCCGCCCCGCCGAAAGGATCCTGTGCGGCGGCGGCCATTTCATTCGCGATATGAAAACACGCCGCACGCGGCACCCAGATATCGGGGTTTTGGAACACCTGCGGAGAAATGCCAAAACGCCGGAAAAACTCCAGCGCAGACACCCCGCGCATATTCAAATAAGGCGCCACTTGCCGAAGCGTGCTGAGTTTGATGGATGGCCTAGCAATCGTCATAGCCGCACGCACCTGCTGTTAAAAACACCCTGCCCGGCATTCAGCCCGACAGCGATGTAAAAGGGCAAAATGACATTAGTGAATGAGGGCGAAGTAAACAGCATGTTCAAGGCGCAGACAACAGCGCGGTTGACCGGAGTTCGCCGCCAGAGCGCAACGGTTAGGCCCGCCTGCGCGGGGGATGTTGCCGGAAAGGGGGGCATCCCGTCTTCAGGCAACCAACGAAGTTGCAGTGGGTAACGTTTCCTGACCGTTTTGAGTGGTATTCGACAGAACTCCCACAACGATAAAAACCGTCAGAAGGCGGGTTTTCGGGGGGGGGGGGGGGGGGGGGGGGGGGGGGTTTTTTTTTTGGGGGGGGGGCGGTGTGGGACAA
>Ga0308167_1000345_pt1 | contig 92500 bp, 94 predicted proteins | sample PhyCR1_2_FD_202138 | JGI IMG/M metagenome (GOLD analysis project Ga0308167, IMG submission 202138) | Phyllosphere microbial communities from UC Gill Tract Community Farm, Albany, California, United States - DLSLRC.R1 | ecosystem: Host-associated > Plants > Phyllosphere > Unclassified | place...
CGCACGCCATCGGCCTCGGCCAGATGAACCTGCACGGCTACCTCGCTCGTGAGCGCGTGTACTACGGCTCCGAAGAGGGCATCGACTTCACGAACATCTACTTCTACACGGTGCTGTTCCACGCCCTTCGTGCGTCGAACAAGATCGCGATCGAGACCGGTGAGACCTTCGACGGGTTCCGCGACTCGAAGTACGCGTCGGGCGAGTTCTTCGACAAGTACACCGACCAGGCGTGGACCCCCGCCACGGCTCGCGTCGCCTCGCTCTTCGACAACGCGAACATCACGATCCCGACGCAGGACGACTGGAAGGCGCTGAAGGCGTCCATCCAGGAGCACGGCATCTACAACCAGAACCTGCAGGCCGTCCCGCCGACCGGTTCGATCTCGTACATCAACCACTCGACGTCGTCGATCCACCCGATCGCGTCGAAGATCGAGATCCGCAAGGAAGGCAAGCTCGGTCGCGTCTACTACCCGGCGCCGTTCATGACGAACGACAACCTGGACTACTACCAGGACGCGTACGAGATCGGTGCCGAGAAGATCATCGACACGTACGCCGCGGCGACGCAGCACGTGGACCAGGGCCTGTCCCTGACGCTGTTCTTCAAGGACACCGCCACCACGCGTGACATCAACAAGGCGCAGATCTACGCATGGCGCAAGGGCATCAAGACGATCTACTACATCCGTCTCCGCCAGCTCGCGCTGGAGGGCACGGAGGTCGAGGGCTGCGTCAGCTGCATGCTGTAGAGCTGCCGCTCTGCTCCCTGGAGGCGCGGTGCCAACCCGCACCGCGCCTCCAGTCCGTCACTTAGTCACCATCTCGAATCCGGAAGACAATCCCATGACCCTCACCGACCCGGTCCACGCCACGGGCAAGTCCATCCCGCTGATCAGCTCGGTCAGTGCCATCAACTGGAACCGCATCCAGGACGACAAGGACGTCGAGGTCTGGAACCGGCTCGTCAACAACTTCTGGCTGCCCGAGAAGGTGCCGCTGTCGAACGACGTGCAGTCGTGGAACACGCTCACCCCGGAGGAGCAGCAGCTCACCATGCGGGTCTTCACCGGCCTGACGCTGCTCGACACGATCCAGGGCACCGTCGGCGCGATCAGCCTGATCCCCGACGCGATCACCCCGCACGAAGAGGCTGTCTACACGAACATCGCGTTCATGGAGTCGGTGCACGCGAAGAGCTACTCGTCGATCTTCTCGACGCTCGCCTCGACGCCCGAGATCGACGACGCCTTCCGCTGGTCCACCGAGAACGTGAACCTGCAGAAGAAGGCCCAGATCGTCCTCGACTACTACACCGGTGACGACCCCCTGAAGCGCAAGGTCGCCTCGACGCTGCTCGAGTCGTTCCTGTTCTACTCCGGCTTCTACCTGCCGATGTACTGGTCCTCGCGCGCCAAGCTCACCAACACCGCCGACTTGATCCGCCTGATCATCCGCGACGAAGCCGTCCACGGGTACTACATCGGGTACAAATTCCAGAAGGGCCTCGAAGGCGCTTCCGAAGAGCGCAAGCAGGAGATCAAGGACTACACGTTCAACCTACTCTTCGAGCTCTACGAGAACGAGGTGCAGTACACGCAGGACCTCTACGACGGTGTCGGGCTGACCGAGGACGTCAAGAAGTTCCTGCACTACAACGCCAACAAGGCGCTAATGAACCTGGGCTACGAGCCGATGTTCCCCAAGGAGACGACGGACGTGAACCCGGCGATCCTGTCGGCGCTATCGCCCAACGCCGACGAGAACCACGACTTCTTCTCGGGGTCAGGGTCGTCGTACGTCATCGGCAAGGCGGAGAAGACCGAGGACGAGGACTGGGACTTCTGATGTCGGTATCGGCCTCAACTCCGAAGTTGCCTAATCATGACGCTATTCTTGCTGCTATCGAGTCTTGCCGCGAGATTCAGCTGACCTGGTATTCGAAGGATGACGGCGGGGCGAAGCAGACAAGGCGTTGCGCCCCGATGGATTACGCTGTCAGTCGCAAATATAAGGACGGCATGATTCGCTATCACTTCTGGGATTTTGAAAGCGATACTGGTATTAACCACACCATCTCACTTCGCGCGGATCAAATCCTAACGGTTGATATTCTTGACAGCAACTTTGATCCAGCGTCTTTTGTTGCTTGGGATACGTCGAAGAGTCGGTGGACCGTACCGCGGTCATCATGGGGATCCCATAATTAGTGGCCTTCGCCGCTTGTGATGCACAGCACGGCCGTGAACCTCACGTGTGCGCCGGTTCAAATTTTCCTTCCTCTACTCAAGGGACGTTCCTGCGATGTGGTATCAACTACGCCGCGGGCAGCATTCGGTTGAAGCACTATCCGTTCTGGCAGAGTTGACGGCATCGTTGCAGTCCCTAGAGGGATCACTGCGCAGTGATGTCGCTCAGGCGACCACCCAATATCTACTTTGGGCCGAGAAAGCCGAGGCGCAACTCACCTCCTTATACAGCGATAGTGAGGTTCTTGGGCGCCTGCAGTCCGAGCGCCATTGGCGCATTCGCGGTCTTGATCAGACGAGTATGCGCCCTCTTCCGTTAATTCAGGCTGAACTGACAAGTCGGAGGGCATTTCTAGGTGTCCTCGAAGAGCAATTGCAGCACTTCAGCGAGATGCTTTCGCCCCTCCCAGATGAGCGTTTGGTCGTGTGTGACACCAATGTCTTGATTCATGGAAAGATTTTCCACGAAGTGGGCTGGCCCGGGCTCTTCGACGAGCGAAAGGTTCGCCTGGTTCTACCGCTGGTAATCATCGACGAACTCGATCGCTTGAAAGACCGTGGGATCAAGGAAGCGGGTGGCGTCCTGAAGGCGTTTGACGCTCGTCTGCCGGTTGGCGCTGCCATGAAGAGGGTCGAATTGCGTGCCAATGTGACCCTCCAACTCGTCGACGAACCTCTCAACCATGTCCGCCTCAAGGGGCAAGACGACGAAATTGTACGGCAGGCATTATTCTTTAATACGTTCGCATCGAATAGACTGACCGTGATTACTCGAGACCGTGGAATGAGGGTGCGTTGCGAGGCTGCGTCGTTAGCCTGCAAGATGCTTCCGCCGGAGTTAGAAAGGCGGGCCGTTCATGGTGACTAACTCGCTGCGCGTTCCTGTCGATGCAAGTGGGCGATGGGAGTTGCTTGCGCTCAAACCGGAGAACTGGGAGTATCTCTTGTTTGCCGCTGTTCTCTCGGCCGGACTCAAGGATGCGGAGCCCAAATGGCGGGACTATCGACTCGCGGTTAGCATGAACATTGGTCCATTCGTGCCGCGGGAAGACTTAGGCCGCGAGTTTAGTGCACGAATGGATGTAATCTCCGAGATCGTGGCGCGGATGGAGGCTCTGCTATCACCTGAGAATCAAGAGCTGGCATTCGGTCGGCCGGGCGAGCCAGGGGATGAGGATCTCATCGAGCACCTTGCGAATCGGTTGATCGACTTTTATGAAAAAATACTCGACTGGACTACCGAAGTGCGGTCCATGCGTCTCGAAGCGCAATCACGGCCTGTCCGGGAAGCTGCAGTCGCTTTTGTGGAGCAGCCAGTCAAGGCGTTTCGGCTCTTTGTGTCCAATTACATCAAGGCGATCGAGGCGGAGAGTATTGGGCTCGCAACTGAGGATAGCCCGGTGCATATCGTTCTCGAGCTAAAATTTGATTTACCCGAGCATGTTGCTGATGGCTTCGAAAGGGCGCTCCGGTTAGCTCGTAGTTAGCGCGATTTGCGAACTGCGTGGCGGCATTCGGCGTCTTTGTGGACTCTCACAGGAGAAGCTATGAGTGGTGAGGCCTGCCAAGGTGGCCCGCTGCTAAGAGGCGTCCTGGCAAGGTCGCGACGTGACGTGCAAGCGGGGAGGCGGGGCTGGTCGAAGGTACGGGCTGATGTCACTCGGAGGGAATTGCGCGGTTCGCAATTCAAGGATCTGGATCTTTTCGTCAGCAGGCGCGCGGCGACGCTCGCACTTCCGCGACCTCGTCCGGGGTCTCCACGGCCTCGGTCGCGACGTCGATCGCCCCGAGCATGACCTTCTTCCCGCGGATGAGCTCCACGAGGTCGAGCGGCACGTGCGAGTGGATGCACTCGAGCGACACGATGTCGATCGACGACTGCTGCAGCAGGGGGAACGACTGCTCGTACTGCCGCCACTCCGCCCCGAGCGTCTCCTTCCACTTGTTGTTCGCCTCGATGCCGTACCCGTAACAGATGTGCACGGCGGTCTCGGCGCGGAGGCCCTCGGTGGCACGCTCGAGCGCGGCGAATCAGTCCTTCTATCGCCAGCGCCGCGGGTCGCTCGTCGCCCGAACGCCGTCGTGCTCGTCCTCAAGTCGGTGTTCTTCTTGCTCGCAACAGTGAATACCGGCAGCAGCGCCCCATCGGGTGTCCCCAGTCGCTCCGCTGATGGACGCTTCAGGCAGGTTCAGTACACGCGAGCGGCCGGATCCGGGCGGCGGCTGAGCGCCTTCCAGACCTTACTTCTCACTAGCACTCTCACGGCTGCGCTCCTCGCGACCGTGGTGCTCGAGCTTGCTGGCATGCTTCAACCATCGCCATCGCCATCGGCCTCATGGTGTACCTCGCCTGTTGGAGGGCCGTTCTCTGAGCTATGCGCCGACGCAGAGATGCAACATGGAACGCGGAGGTCGGTCCGACGATCGACTGTCGAGACCCGGCGTACCGAACGAGGGTGAATGTGGCCGCTCCGGCACCGTCACGCCGGCGGCGTCGTCCCCGCACCCTCGGTGTCGTCCGCACCCGCAGGCCCTGATCCGGCCTGATCGAGGTTCTCGTTCGGGTCGCCCATGTCCCCGGTCGCCGCGCCAGCTGCGGACAGGCCGAAGTGTTTGCGGACGGCGTTCGCCTGAGCGAGGGACAGGGCGTGATCGGCGCCGAGGGACGGCGCGCCCTGGATCGAGCTCTTCGCATACCCGACGTGCAGATCCGTGCCGTCGAAGGTGGCGTCATCGACCGGGACGAGCACTTGATGCCTCCCCAGCAGTCCCGTCGCGACGCTGACGTAGGCAGCACTGCCGTCCTCGTCGGAGGGGAACACTTGCGTCACCTTGCCGACCGTTGCGCCGTCGCGATCACGGATCGTCGCGCTCTCGACCTGATGGATGAGGCTCTTGGGGATCATGGCCACAGTCAACGCCGTGCGTCTGACGCTTCGCCCCCGACGGTGCGATCCAGCCTCCGGACAATGCCCGGTCGATCCCGCACCAGGTCCACCGCAGGCGAAGACGCTCTCGACCGCTCCACGCTCCGCCTCATCACCGACATGTGAGCTGCGGCCCCGCCCGTTGCCGAAGCCACGCGGTGTGGCGTTTTTGTGCTCAGCCCGGATTTGCGTATCTGATGTATCAAGTACTTGAATGGTGCTGTCGGCAGTGCGGCCGGCGACGAAGCCGGCGCTGGCGCCGGAGGACGAGGGGAACGTTGATGAAGCATTCGACCAATGGGCGGATCGTCTCGATCGGCGCAGCGTGCGCTGTCGTGGCGGCATCTGTCATCGGAGCAGCCCCGGCCAACGCCGTGGTACTGGCGCCCGCCGCGAGCGATGAGGTCCCTCCGCGCACGCCGTCGGCAGTGTTGTCGGCCATCCGCGCTGAGCTGGCTGCTTCCGGGTCCTTCTCCGACGTTGCGGCCTTCGACCGCCTCAGCGCTGATCAGCGCCACGAACTCGCCTCGTACTTCCTGGATCCAGCTGCAGCGTCGGCGGCAACGGCCGAGTCGACCGAGAGCGTCCTCGGCCCGACGACCGTTCGCACGAGCGGGGACTTCGAGTGGGGAGCTGCGCAAGAACCGTCAGAGGCCGTGTCTGATGAGGGCTCGATCGAGGCCAGGGCGTCGCGATCGTCCTGGGGGACGCAGTGGTTCGCCTTCGCCGGCATCCGGCTCACCGAGACCAAGGTCTCGATGTCGTACGAGTACAGCGGCACGACAGCGAAGAAGATGCTCGGCTACTCGTGCACCGTCGTCAGGAACGTCCAGCCCTTCACGGAGGTGAGAACCTCCAAGAGCAGCGGGTACGTCAGTGGCGGGCAGGCCACGGCGAAGTGCAAGGTCACTGTGAAGCGCGGGGTGCTGACTCCGTGGGGAACGGTCGCCTGGAGCACCTACTCAGCGGTCCAACGCCTCAGCGCGAAGGGCAACGGCGCGATCACCGCCAACCGCTGGGAGTGAACGAGGCTGCACGACGGACCGAGGAGGAAACCATGAACCCATTCGTCCCGACAGCATTCGACGGCGCGCTGATGACCCTGTCGGTCGTCGCACTGCTCCTGGCTCTCGTGGCCTTCATCTGCCTGTTGCTGGCCACGACGGCATCGGGCTGGCGTTTGCTCGCCTGGGCCCTCGTCATCCTCTTCGTCCCGATCGTCGGGCCGGCAATGTGGTTCGTCGCCAGGCGACGTGAACGGTCGGTCGCGCGCGGTCAAGGGTGACGCCAGGACCAGCGGGACCTGTTCAGCGGACGGTTGTCGCGCCTCCAGGCCAGACCGAGAGCTGAGCGCCTAGCGCGCCGACGGGACCGTGGCACCGACGAGCTCGGCCCGCACGATGTCCGCACCAGCGGACAGCGCACTGAGCTTCCCGAGCGCCGCCCCGCGCGCCAGCGGCGCCATCCCACAGTTCGAGCTGGGGATGAGCTTGTCCGCATCGACGAACTCGAGCGCCCGCCGCAGCACCTCAGCGACCTCGTCCGGGGTCTCGATGACCTCGGTCGCGACGTCGATCGCCCCGAGCATGACCTTCTTCCCCCGGATGAGCTCCACGAGGTCGAGCGGCACGTGCGAGTGGATGCACTCAAGGGAGACGATGTCGATCGACGACTGCTGCAGGAGCGGGAACGACTGCTCGTACTGCCGCCACTCCGCCCCGAGCGTCTCCTTCCACTTGTTGTTCGCCTCGATGCCGTACCCGTAACAGATGTGCACGGCGGTCTCGGCGCGGAGGCCCTCGGTGGCGCGTTCGAGCGCGGCGACGCCCCAGTCCTGCACCTCGTCGTGGAACACGGTGAAGGCGGGCTCGTCGAACTGGATGATGTCGACGCCGACGGCCTCGAGCTCCCGGGCTTCCTGGTTGAGGATCGTGGCGAACTCCCACGCCAGCTTCTCGCGAGACTTGTAGTGCTGGTCGGAGAGCGTGTCGATCATGGTCATCGGCCCGGGGAGCGCCCACTTGATCGGCCGGTCGGTCTGCGCGCGGAGGAACTTGGCGTCGTCGACGAACACCGGGGCGGGGCGACTCACGGCGCCGACGACCGTGGGGACGGCAGCGTCGTAGCGGTCGCGGATCCGGACGGTCTCCTTGTGCTCCTGGTCGATGCCGTCGAGGTGCTCGATGAACGTCGTGACGAAGTGCTGGCGGGTCTGCTCACCGTCGCTGACGATGTCGATCCCGCGGTGCTCCTGCTCGTGCACGGCGGATCGGAGTGCGTCCTGCTTGCCCTCGGTCAGGGCGGCCCCGTCGAGCTGCCAGGGGGACCAGAGGCGCTCGGGCTCGGCGAGCCAGGACGGCTTCGGCAGGCTGCCGACGATCGCGGTGGGGAGGAGAGAACTCATGGAGGTGACGGTCCAGACGGTCAGCGGGCGGGGACGGGCTCGGCAGCGAACTGCGAGAGGAGTGCGCGGTGTGGCGACACGAGGTGCTCCTCGGTCCACCGGCCCTGGGTGATCCCGAGGCGGCTGCGCTCCTCGCGGTCGTAGGTGACCGGCGTGGGCGTGAAGTCGGTGTGGTCCAGGGTCGGGCGGTAGATGTTGCCGGCTGGGGTGTTCGCGGCGTAGATCTCCGGGCGGTAGATCTTCTGGAACGTCTCCATGGTGGCGATCGTGCCGATGAGCTGGAGGTCGGTGTAGTCCGTGGTGACATCGCCGCGTGAGTAGAAGGCGAGCGGGGCCGACGCGCCGGCGGGCTGGAAGTACCGGACCCGCATGCCCATCCGGCCGAAGTAGTCGTCGGTGAGCGAGGAGTGCTCGTGCTCGTACTCGGCGCCGAGGACGGGGTGGACGTACCCGGTCCGGCGGTAGGTCTGGCTCGTCGAGACGCTGATGCAGACGACGGGCTCGGCACTGAAGCCGTCGTGGAACGCCGACGACGAAAGGAACCGCTGGAAGAGCGCCCCGTGCAGCACACCGAAGTCGGACGGCAGGCCCGGCGACGACGGCAGCAGCACCGAGAAGTCGTAGTCGCGCAGGTACGACGAGAAGTTGTTGCCGAGGATGCCGTGGTGGTGCTCGCCGGTGTGCTGGTCGACGATCGTGACGTCGAGCATCTCGAGCAGCGGGAACTCGGCGTCCGATCCACCGTCGGAGAACTGCAGTGCGGCCGAGACGATGTCGAGCTGCAGGCGGTAGCGATCACCGGCAGCCGAGAGCTCGTTCGCGCGCCCGTCGATCATCGCCAGCGCAGCACGGAGGTTCTCCTGCCGCCGCTCGCCGCGCGCCAGGTTGGCGAAGTTCGTGGTCAGCCGGGAGCTGTCCGACGGGGAGTAGTCCTCGTCGAACCGGGTCCGGGTGATGCTGAAGGTGATCTCGCTCGCCATGATGCATCGATCATGACGGGATCCCGTGGCCATCAGGTAATACCGAGACACTATGCGGCGGTATAGCCTCGGCCTATGGCCCGGGTCTCGAACGACATCACCCTGCAGCAGCTCCGGTACTTCATCGAGGTCGCGACCGAGGGCTCGATGAGCGCCGCGGCCGATCTGCTCTACGTGTCGCAGCCGACCATGTCCGCGGCGATGAAGGACCTCGAGACACGGATCGGTCGCCCGCTCTTCACCCGTTCGGCCCGAGGCGTCGTGCTCACCGTCGACGGCGTCGAGTTCCTCGGGTACGCCCGGCAGGTCGTCGAGCAGGTCTCCCTGCTCGAGCAGCGGTACGTCGGGCGGCAGGCGTCGCGTCGGCTGCTCGGGGTGTCGGCGCAGCACTACTCGTTCGCCGTCGAGGCCTTCGTCCGGATGGTCGAAGCGGCGGCCGCGGACGAGTACGAGTTCTCGCTCCGCGAGACGCGCACCTGGGACATCATCGAGGACGTCCGCACCCTGCGGAGCGAGGTCGGCATCCTCTACCGCAACGACTTCAACAAGCAGGTCCTCGGGAAGCTGCTGCGGGACGCCGGCGTCGTGTTCACCCCGCTGTTCGTCGCCCAGCCGCACATCTTCGTCTCGCGGCGGAACCCGATCGCGTCGCGGGAGCGCGCGACCCTCGAGGACCTCGCCGACCTGCCCCGACTCACGTTCGACCAGGGCGCGAACAACTCCTTCTACCTGGCCGAGGAGATCCTGTCGACGATGTCGAGCAAGCGGGAGATCCGGGTCTCGGACCGGGCGACGATCTTCAACCTCATGATCGGCCTCGGCGGGTACACGATCTCGACGGGCCTCATCAGCGATGACCTCGACCCCGAGATCGTCGCCATCCCGCTCGACGTCGACGAACGCATCGAGATCGGGTGGATCGCCCACGCCTCGGTTCCCCTCACCGTGCAGGCGCAGGCGTACCTGGACGAGTTGCGAGCGGTGGTCACGAGCTACGGCGTCGAACCGCTCGCGCGGTGACCAGCCTGGAGGCGCGACCCGCCTCCGTCAGGCGGGTCGCGCCTCCAGGCTCCCGCACCGGCGCGGGGCGCGACGGACCGCCGTATCCTGGCTGCCGGCCCGCGTCGACTCCGCGGCGCGGAGGGAACTGCCATGAGCATGGAAGGCGCGGCCTGGAGCTCGCTCTACAAGATCTCCACCGCCAAGGACGGCAGGAACGGGTTCTCCCGCGAGTCGCTCCGGCGCATCATGACGTTCGCGACGCCGTACCGCGCCAAGCTCGTGGTCTTCATCGCGCTCTCGATCGTCGGCGCGTTCCTCGCGGTCGCGACACCGGTGCTCGCCGGCCAGGTGGTCGACGTCATCGCCGCTCGTGGCGCGGTCGGCACAATCGTCTGGCTCGCGGTGGTCATCGCCGTCGTCGCCGTGGCCGACGCTGCCTCGTCGCTCGCGACCCGGTGGTACTCCGCCCGCATCGGTGAAGGGGTGATCCTCGACCTGCGGACCGCGGTGTTCGACCACGTGCAGAAGATGCCGATCGCCTTCTTCACCCGGACCCGGACGGGCGCGCTCGTCAGCCGCCTCAACAACGACGTGATCGGAGCGCAGCAGGCCTTCAGCGGCACGCTGTCCGGCGTGGTCACGAACCTCGTGGCGCTCGTCCTCACCCTCGCCGTGATGCTCAGCACGTCGTGGCTCGTGACGGTGATCGCGGTGCTCATGCTGCCGCTCTTCCTGGTGCCGGCTCGCCGCATGGGTGGTCGACTCGCGGCCCTGCGTCGCGAGGCCGCCGACCACAACTCGGCGATGAGCACGCAGATGACCGAGCGCTTCTCCGCACCCGGAGCCACCCTCGTGAAGCTCTTCGGTCGGCCGGAGGAGGAGTCCGAGGAGTTCCGCGTCCGTGCGGCGCGCGTCCGGGACATCGGCGTGCGCACCGCGATGCTGCAGTTCGTCTTCGTCACCGCCCTGACGCTCGTCGCGGCCCTCGCCCTCGCGCTCGTCTACGGCCTCGGCGGGGTCCTCGCGCTCGGCGGCCAGCTGAACACGGGTGACGTGGTCACGCTCGCGCTCCTCCTCACCCGGCTGTACGTGCCGCTGACCAGCCTCGCGAACGCCCGTGTCGAGATCATGAGCGCGGTCGTCAGCTTCGAGCGGGTGTTCGAGGTCCTCGACCTCGAGCCGCTCATCCAGGAGAAGCCCGGCGCCGTGGCCGTGCCGGACGGTCCGGTCGCGGTGGAGTTCGACGACGTCCGGTTCGCCTACCCCTCGGCGGACCGCGTGTCGCTGGCCTCGCTCGAGGAGGTCTCCACGCTCGACACCCGCGGCGGGGACGAGGTGCTGCACGGCATCTCGTTCCGGATCGAGCCCGGACAGACCGTCGCGCTCGTCGGGACCTCGGGCGCGGGCAAGTCCACGATCGCGCAGCTGCTCTCGCGGCTCTACGACGTCGACCAGGGCGCGGTCCGACTCGCCGGCGAGGACGTCCGCGATGTGACCTTCGAGTCCCTCCGGCACACGATGGGCATGGTGACCCAGGACGGGCACCTGTTCCACGAGACCATCCGCTCGAACCTGCGGCTCGCGCGGCCGGACGCCTCCGACGACGAGGTGTGGGACGCGGTCCGCCGCGCGCGCCTCGAGACGCTGATCCGGTCCCTGCCGGACCAGCTCGACACGATGGTGGGGGAGCGCGGCTACCGGCTGTCCGGCGGGGAGCGGCAGCGGATGACGATCGCGAGGCTCCTGCTCGCCCAGCCGCGGGTGGTCATCCTCGACGAGGCCACGGCGGCCCTCGACTCCACCTCGGAGGCCGCGGTGCAGGCCGCGCTCAGCGAGGCGCTCGAGGGACGGACGGCGATGGTGATCGCGCACCGACTCTCCACCATCCGGAGTGCGGACCAGATCCTCGTCGTCGAGGACGGCTCGATCGTGGAGCGCGGGACGCACGAGGAGCTGCTCGCGGCGGGTGGCCGGTACGAGGAACTGCACCGGACGCAGTTCGCGGTGCAGAAGGACGTCGCTCCGGACGAGGTGGGTCCGGCGGGGGCGTAGGTGCACTCGGCCGCCGTGCTGCACTACGGTCGGGGCGGGGGTTCGATGCTCCCGCCGACCCCCGAGGAGCGCACCGTGTCGTCACCGACGCCGCCAGGCTGGTACCCCGACCCGTCCGGTCAACACGCCACCCGGTGGTGGGACGGCACCCAGTGGACCGTGCAGGTCGGCCCGCCGCCCGCGCAGCTGCCCCGCCAGCGCCTCCCCGAGCACGTGCCGACGGACACCGTGTTCGTCTGGGTCCTCGCGCTGCTCCCGCTGCTCTCCCTCCCCGTCACCTTCCTCTACGAGCCGCAGGTCCGGTACGGCGTCGGTCCGGGAGGCGTCCGGACGGTGGACCCGACCTCCATCTACACCGCCGGGTACTTCCTGCTGCAGGCGTTCTCCGTGCTCCTGTACGCCGCGAACGTCGTGCTCGCGTTCTTCGACCACCGTGCCCTCGGCCGACGGGGCGTCGTCCGGCCGTTCTCGTGGCCCTGGGCGTTCCTGTCGCCGATCGTCTACGTCATCGGCCGGTACGTCGTCGTCCGCAAGGTCGCACCCGGACGGCCCATGTGGCCGCTGTGGATCAGCATCGCCGTCGTCGTCATCGGCGTGGTCGTCGGGATCGGTCGGGCCGTCGCGGTGTTCCAGCAGATGCTCCCGTAGTCGTCACCGGACGAGGACGAGTCGTGCACTACACACGAGCGACGAGCGACGACCTGGACGAGTTGCGGACGTTCCTGCTCGAGGCCGACCTGACGGTCGCCGGCCTCGACTCGCCGGCCGTGCGGATCTGGCTCGAACGCGGACCCGAGGGCGGGATCACCGGCAGCACCGGATTCGAGCTCAGCGCGAACGGCGCGCACGCCCTGATCCGGAGCGTCGCGGTGTCCGGCTCGATGCGGGCGTCCGGGGCCGGTACGCGGCTCGCGCGCTTCGCGCTGGCTGAAGCGGCTCGAGCGGGCGCGGGTCGAGCGTGGTTGTTCTCGCGGCGGTCGGGGCCCTTCTGGCAGAAGCTCGGCTTCACTCCCGCAGACCGCGACGTGCTCGCTTCCGTCCTGCCCGGAACGCAACAGGTGCGCCTCTTCACGTCGACCGGGCAGCTCGGACGCGAGGTCGCGTGGTCACGCGAGCTCGTCAGTGGCGACGCCTCGTTCCGGGTCCGCGAGCGGGGCGCGTAGCATTGCCCGACCCGGCGCTCGGTCGCGGTCCACATCCCAACGCACGGGAGGCAACGTGAACGGCCCACTGCGGAGCACTGTTCGTGGACGGCGTCGAGGGGGAGCCCGGGTCGTGGCCGGCGTGGCCGTCGCACTCCTGGCGATCGTCGTGTCGGGGTGCTCCACGCAGACGGCCCCGAAGGTCGCCGATCCCCTCGCCACCTGGAACGCGGCCGTGGCCGACCGGGCCGACGAACCCGCGAACTGGGTCGCCCTGGGAGACTCGATCACCGAGGGGCAGGGTGCCTCCGCCCGCTCCACCCGGTGGATGGACCTTACGCTCGACGGGCTCCGCGCGGAGCACCCGACGGACGGTGTCACCGGTGGCGCCGGGTACCTCCCGGCACAGTTCGCCGTGTACGGCCCGGACTCGACGTGGGGTGACTGGGCGACCGCGAGCACGGGGTCGAGCCAGTTTGACGCCACCGCACCCGACCTCGGTTACCGATCGGTCGCGATGCAGGCAGGCGCTTCGCGCACCTACGCATTCACGGGCACCGGGATCGACATCTGGTGGGCGCGCTACCCCGGGTCCGGCGACTTCACCTACAGCGTCGACGGAGCCGCACCGGAGACCGTCGCCACGACGGGGAACGCCAGCACCGGCACGACGACGACGGTGGACGGGTTGTCGAGCGGGGAGCACACGGTGACCGTCACCGCGGTCTCGCCGTTCTCCCTGCTGGGGTTCACGATCTTCGACGGCGACCGGGGCGAGGGCATCCACCGTTACGACTCCGCCCACTCCGGAGCAACGATCGCGACCTTCACCGAGGACCAGGAGGGCTTCCTGACAGCGATGCGTCGTGCTGCTCCGGACCTCGTCACGATCACGCTGGGTGGCAACGACGCGTCGAAGCTCACCCCCGAGGAACTCGGGACGCAGTACGTGGCGTTCCTGAAGGCGCTCGCGGCACTCCCCACGAAGCCCTCGCTGCTCGTGATCGGTGAGTTCGACCCGGCCTCGAGCATGACGGACGGCATGGCGAGCCCGTGGTCGACCTACCTCGCCGAGATCGAGAATGCCGCAGCGAAGGGTGGCGCCGCCTTCGTCGGCATGGCGGACACGTTGCCGCAGGCCGACCACTCCGGCACGGGGATCTACTCGACGGACGGCATCCACCCGAACGACTCCGGCCAACGGCGGATCGCCAAGCTCGTGCTCGCCACCCTGGCTGCGCACGAGGACGACTGACGGACTGGAGGCGCGGTGCCAGCTGGCACCGCGCCTCCCGTCCGTCAGTGCGGAGCCCGTCAGCGTGTGCTGACGGTGACCCGGGTCAGCGCGAACGCACCGTCCTGCGCGAAGAGCGCGAGGCGCCCGGACGGGCGGTCGTAGAGGCGCGTGCTCAACGCGACGGAACCGTCGACGACGGCGACGCAGAGGTCGCCGTCGAGGTGCACGTCGATGCGGTGCGGGCCGGGAGCGAGCGGGACCGGGCGCTCGAGCTCGACCGCGTGCGGGACGTCACCGAGGATCTGCCACTGCTCACCGCCGGTCGTACCGCGCGGCCACCGATCGAGGACGAGTCGGGAGCGGTCCGGTTCGAGGCGGAGCGCGTAGCCGGCTTCCGCGTCGTCGCTCGTGCGCAGGAGTACGCCGAACGACCGGGTGTCCGGGGCGACGTCGAGCTCGATCGTGACGAGTGCCTCGGCGGGGAGTTCCGGCCCGGTCCAGGATGCGAAGCGGCTCGATGCGCCGTCTCCGACGACCGGTGCCGCGCCGTTCACGGGTGTGAAGACATCGGTGACGTCGACCTCGTTCGCGTACGCCGCTCGGAGCGTCCGGGGGAGGTCGAAGCGCAACGATCCGTCCGCTCGCTGGTGCGCCTGGAGGGTCGCCATGGTGCCAGCCCACTGCCACGCCCCGGCGTCGCGCTCGCCCTCCTTCGTGGCGATCCACCCGACGAAGAAGCGGTCCTCGCCGAGGGCGACGGTCTTCGCGGCGTAGAACGCGCGGCCGTCGACGGTGTCGTCGGCGGGCGCGAGCCACGGTCCGTCGGGCGACGTCGCGACGCGGTAGCGCGTGCAGAACGCGTCGGAGAACTCGGAGTACACGAGGTACCACCAGTCGCCCCACCGGAAGACGTCCGGGCACTCGTGGGCGATGAACCGGTGCGGCGCCCAGATCGGGTCGGCGTCGCGCCAGGTGACGACGTCGTCCGACTCGAGGCGGGCGACGAGACCGGAGCGGCGGTAGGGCTCGTCCGGGCGGCGGGTCGCGAGGAGCATCTGCCAGGGGCGCTCGGGCGACGGGCGGAAGACGAACGGGTCGCGCCAGTCCTCGGGCGCGTAGCCGGGGAGTGCTGGCAGGTCCCACTCGGGGTGCTTCGTCCAGCGCGTGGGGTCGCCGTCGGAGGTCGCGTGGCAGACGACCTGGACGTCCTTCCGGCCGAGGTCGGTGTCGGTGGTGATGCGCGGGTTGTGGCCGGTGGAGAACAGGTGCAGGAGCCCGGAGTCGTCGCGGACGACGCTGCCCGTGTAGCAGTCGAAGTCGCTGGCGTCGGGTCCGCCCGAGGGGAGCACGACGCCGTGGTCCTCGAAGGTCACGAAGTCCGTCGTCGAGACCGCTCCCCAGGGCATGCCGGTCGCACGGTCGACGGGTGCCGCGTCCGGCCGTTCGTCGAGCAGGTAGTACAGCCACGCCCGGTCGTCGGCCGCGAACGGGATGACGTCGCCCACGAAGCCGTTCGGCGGGCGGAAGTGGGTGCTCGGTTCGGCGGTCACTGGGGCTCCTGCGGATCGGTTGCGGGGGCGGGGGCTGGGGCGTCCCGTGGCGTTGCGAGGGAGCTTCGCGGGACGTACTCGCAGGGCACGAGGTGGCGCCCGGGATCGTGCGTCTCGGCGAGCAGGAGCGTGCCGGCGTCGAAGCCCATCTGCTGGTGGGGGAGCGCGACCGTGGTCAGCGGCGGGTGCATCTGGTCGGCGAGGTCGGGCTGGTCGTCGAAGCCGACGATGCTGACGTCCTCCGGGCAGCGGAGCCCGAGGGACTGCGCCGCCATCAGTGCGCCGACAGCCATGCGGTCGTTCCCGCACACGAGGGCGGTCGGCGGGTCGTCGGCGAGGAACTCCATCGCGAGGTCGTAGCCGGAGCCCACCTGGTAGGTGCCGTACCGGACGGGGACGGCGTCTGCTCGGAGCCCGGCTTCGGCCGCGGCCTCGTCGAACCCGCGCTTGCGCTCGCGGCAGGCGTAGTCGTCCTGCGGACCGCCGAGGAACGCGACGTCGGTGTGCCCGGCGGCGAACACGGCAGCAGCGACGTCGTGGCCACCCTGGAACTCGTCGGCCAGCACGGTGACGGCCGGGGCGCCGTCCGGCGGGAAGCAGTTCACGAAGACCGTCGGCACGCCCTCGACGCCCGACACCGGCGTGACGTCCTCGGGGCCGGGGGCGGCGTAGATCAGGCCGGCGACGCCCTGCTGCACGAGGTTCGCGACGGCCGCCGTGCCGCCGTCGGACGTCTGCGCGGTCTCGACGACGAAGCAGACGTACCCGGCCTCCTGCACGGCCTGCTGCACACCGAGCACGATGTGACCGGCGTAGGGCTGGGAGACGAGCCGGTCCGCGATGACCCCGACCGTGTAGGACCGGTTCGACCGGAGGGACTGCGCGGCACGGTTCGGCTGGAAGTTGAGCGCCTTCGCCGATTCGAGCACACGGGCCCGGGTGTCCGCGGCGATCGAGACGTCGCGCCGGTCGTTCAGCACGAACGAGACCGTCGGCTGCGAGACGCCGGCATGCCGCGCGACGTCCTTCATCGTGACGCGGTGCGACGGTTCCGTCTGCTTTCGGCTCGCCATCTGTCCTCCTTCGACATGCTCATCATGGCAGAAGCAAATACGTATTGCCTCATCTGGACGACGTGTGTACAGTCAGCGAGCAAATACGTATTGGCTCCGACTCGACGGGGCCACGATCGCTCAGAGAGGAGCGACCCATGGCGAACGGATTCAGCACTCCGATCGACCGACGCACGCTGTTCAAGTTCGGTGGTGCCGGACTCGCACTGGCCGGCATCGGATCGCTCGCGGCGTGCTCCACCTCCGGCAGCGGCGGTGGCGCGACGGGCACGATCAAGATGCTCTACTTCGGGGAGCAGAGCGCGGCGACCGCACTCCAGAAGGCCATCGAGCCGAAGATCCGGCAGCTCGACAAGACGGCGAAGCTGCAGGTCACGGCCATCAACGGCACCGACTGGAACGACTTCCTGGCGAAGGTGCTCACGCAGATCGCTTCCGGGGACGTGCCCGACATCGTCAGTGTCGCGACCGAGGGGCAGCAGCTGCTCGCCTCGAAGAACCTGCTGACGCCGCTCGACGACCTCGTCACCAAGAACCTGTCCGGGCTGTCGACGTACTTCAAGGGCATCCACCCCTCGCTGGTCGAGTCGACGATGTACCAGGGGCACCTCTACACGCTGCCCGACAGCTTCAACGCCGGCAGCATGTTCTACTCGACGTCGCTGTTCGACAAGGCGGGGCTCTCGCGTCCGGCTGCGAACTGGTCGATGGACGACTTCCACTCGTCGGCGGAGAGCCTGGCCAAGGTCGGCGGCAGCACCTACGCGTTCGACTGGGTCGTGCGGCTCTGGGGCAGCTGGACCTCGTTCCTCTACGCGAACGACGGCAACCTCCTCGAGGAGGGTCGCTACTCCGGCGGCGACTGGCTCTGGGGCAGCAAGGCGTTCGACGGCAACGCCGTGGGCGTGAGTGGCCGCAAGGGCGGCTGGAAGTGGGGCGACCCGACGGCGAACTCCGACGCCGCGGTCGAGGCGCTGCAGTACGTGATCGACCTGCAGAAGTCGGGGGCGTCCCCGTCGCCCGACGTCGGCGGTGGCGGCACGCTGCAGGGCCTCTTCGCGTCCGGGCGCATCGGCATGACGATCGGTGGTGGGTTCTGGGCGGGTGGTCTCCACAACGCGGGCATGAAGGACGGCAGCTTCGACGTCGTGGAGTTCCCGACGTGGAAGAGCAACAAGTCGCTCTTCGGTGCCGGCGGGTACGGCATCTTCGACTCGTCGAAGCAGAAGGACCTGGCGTTCGAGGTCATCAAGCTCATGGTGCAGCCGGAGAGCTTCGACGCGCTCTGGCCCGGCAACGTCACGACACCGGCGCAGAAGTCGCTGCTGACGGCCGATCGGTACAAGACCACGGGGCCTGAGCACTGGTCGGTGTTCTACGACCAGCTCGACAACTCGGTGCCGATCTCCGCACCGCCCTACTACAACGCGCTCGCGACGGCCCTCAACCAGCGCACCACCCAGGCGATCTCGTCCGGCAACGCGAAGAAGGCGCTCGACGGCCTGCAGGCCGACATCGAGAAGGCCGCCGCGCAGGCGTCGTGATGACCGCGACGACAGGATTCCGCTCCCGGCGGGCTGCCGAGGTCGCAGCCCGCCGCCCGGCGGCCAAGCGCGTCCGGCGCCGTGAAGCCTCGTTCGGCTACGCGATGATCGGACTGGCGGTGGTCTTCGTCGCCGTCTTCACCTTCATCCCGATCCTCGCGTCGCTCGGGCTCTCCTTCACGTCGTGGGACGTGATCAGCAGCCCGAAGTTCGTCGGCCTGGACAACTACGTGCGGCTGTTCACCGACGGTCCGGTCCTGGCCTCGTTCGGGGTGACCGTCGTGCTCGCGGTCTGCATCGTCGCGTTGCAGATCTCGCTCGGCATGCTGTTGGCAGTGCTGGCGAACAACCGGAAGCGCAACGCCACGCGCGTGTTCTTCCGGACGTCGTTCTACCTGCCGCTGCTCGCGTCGTCCGCGGCGGTGTCGATCTTCATGGGCTACATCTTCGACACCAAGTTCGGGCTCATCAACTACTACCTGAACGAGATCGGGCTCCCGGGCGCGCACTGGCTCAACGACCCGTTCTGGGCGAAGGTCACGGTCGTGCTCGTGGTGGTCTGGCAGCAGGTGGGCTTCACGTTCGTCCTGTTCGTGGCCGCCCTGATGTCCGTGCCGGTCGACGTCCAGGAAGCCGCAGCGATCGACGGAGCCGGGCCGTGGCGCACCCTCTTCCGGATCAAGATCCCGTTGATCAGCCCGACGATCCTCTTCGCCACCGTGATCGCGATGATCAACGCGATGCAACTGTTCGACCAGCCGTTCATCATGACGAAGGGCGGGCCGGGCACCGCGACGACGACCGCGACCATCTCCCTCTACCAGGCCGGCTTCCAGAACCTGCAGTTCGGGTTCGCCTCCGCCATCGCGATCCTGTTGCTCGTCATCATCGGCATCATCACCGGGATCCAGTTCATCGCCGCACGAAAGCTGGTGTTCTACCAATGACGACCACCGACGTCATCAACCCGCTCCACGCGCCGGAGACCGTCGCGCAGCCGAGCGTCGCCCACATCGTCCGTCGTCGCCGACCGGTGGCGAAGGTCGGCAGCGTCATCGGGCTGGTCATCCTGATCATCGCCGCGGTGTTCGCGCTCGGGCCGCTGCTCTGGACCCTGACCACCTCGCTCCGCACCCCGGCCGAGTCGTTCGACAACCCGCCGCAGTGGATCCCGCTCTCGTGGGACTTCAGCAACTACGCGGCCGTGTTCAACCAGATCCCGATCGGCCAGTTCTTCGTGAACAGCGTGCTCGTCACACTGCTCATCGTGGTCGGCCAGACCATCACCTGCACCCTCTCGGGCTACGCGTTCGCGATGATCAGCTTCCCGGGGAAGAACACGATCTTCGGGATCTTCCTCGCCACCATGATGGTGCCGATCCAGACGATCATCATCCCGGTGTTCGTCATCCTGAAGGACATGGGACTGACCGGCTCCATCGCCTCGCTCATCGTCCCGGCCCTCGGCAGCGCGTTCGGCACCTTCCTGATGCGGCAGTACTTCATGCAGATGCCGAAGGAGCTCGGTGAGGCGGCGCGCATCGACGGAGCGACACAGTTCGGCGTCTTCTGGCACGTGTACTCGCGGATGGCCAGCCCGGCGATCGCGACGCTCGCGATCCTGAACTTCTCCGGGTTCTGGGCCGAGTACTACCGGCCGCTGATCTTCCTGAACCAGCAGGACACGTTCACGCTCCCGCTCGGCCTCGTCGGCCTGCAGGGCAACCTCGGCACCGGCTCGATCTCGGTCGTGCTCGCCGGCGTGGTCCTGACGATGATCCCGAGCGTGCTGCTGTTCATCGTCGCCCAGCGGTACTTCATCGAGGGCGTCACGGCGGGGTCGTCACGATGACCGACACCCCCGTGACCGAGGCGCCTTCGGCAGCGGCCCCGCCAGCCGACGCCCGCGCCGTCCCCATCCCGTCCCAGGAAGCAGCACCGACCGTGATCGCACCAGCCGACCACCACCTCCCGCAGTTCCACGTCCGCCTGCCCCGCGGGTACGTCAACGACCCGAACGGCCCGATCGACATCGGCGGGCAGGCCCACCTGTACTTCCAGTCCCGGCCGCGCGTCGACCTCGACGTCCCGGTGGAGTGGGGACACGTGACGAGCCACGACCTCGTGCACTGGACGCTCCACCGTCCGGCGATCGTGCCGGTCCCGGGCGGTGCCGACTCCGGTGGTGCCTGGTCGGGCAACACCGTCCTGCACGACGGGGTCGTCCGCGCCTACTACTCCGGCAAGGTCGACCACAGCCCCTTCCAGTCGGTGCTGCTCGCCGAGTCCACCGACGGCGGAGCCACCTTCGGAGCCCCCGTGCAGGTCGTCGCGGACCCCGGAGCCGAGGAATCGATCACGATGTTCCGCGACCCGTTCGTGTGGTCCGACGGAGACGGGTGGTCGATGGCCGTCGGCGCCGCGGACGCCGACCAGGTGGCGTCCGTCCGGCACTACCGCTCGACCGACGGTGTCGACTGGGCGTTCGCCGGCGACCTCGTCGCCATGCCGCGCGCGACGGTGCACGGCATCGACACCGGCGAGGGCTGGGAGTGCCCGCAGATCATCACGATCGACGGCGCCGACGTGGCGATCGTCGCGTCGTGGTCCCACGCGGAGGGGCCCGGCGACGTGCTCGCGGTGCCCTTGACCGGTGACCCGCGGCCCTCCCGGATCGACGACGGGCAGCACTTCTACGCGGCCTCGGTGATGCGGACGGGGTCGTGGGGCCCGGTGCTGTTCGGGTGGATCACCGAGGGCCGGACCCGGGAGTGGACCGAGCAGGCCGGCTGGTCGGGTGCGATCTCCCTGCCGCGCCGCGCGTGGGTCGCGGACGGACGGCTCCTGACCGAGCCCCACCCGGCCCTCGATGCGCTACGCGTCGGTTCGGCGACGGACGGCCGCGCGGAGACGATCGGCGCCCAGGCCGAGATCAGGCTCCAGGACCCGGTCACCGGCCGCATCCGGGTCCGGTTCTCCGACGCCGAGTTCCTCGACATCGTCGTCGACACCGAGGCGGACACGCTCACCGTCGACCGGTCCTGCGCCAGCACCGACCAGCGCGCGGACCGGCGCCCCGCCGAGATCCGTCATCCGTTCGACGCCGCGGCGGACCGCCCTGCGGTGCGCGTGCTGCTCGACGGTTCCGTGGTCGAGGTCTTCACCAGCGCCGGACGCTCCGTCACGACGCGGGTCTACCCGGTGCAGGCACCGCCGTGGACCGTCGAGGCCCCCGAGGGCGCGTCGTGGTGGCCGCTCGAGTGCGCGGTCACGTCGGTGGCGTCCGCTCCGCGAGCGGTCGTCGCCGGGGCCGGGCCTGCCTGATGTCGCTGCGGTACGGCCCCGTCGCCGGTCCGGGAAGGACACGGACGTGTCGATGATCACCGTCGCCGGCGAAGCGCTGGTCGACGTCGTCGGTCAGGGCCGCGAGGTCCCCGGCGGCGGGCCCGCGAACGTTGCGCTCGGCCTGGGGCGGCTCGGCGCCGAGGTCGAGTTCGCGACCTGGCTCGGTGCGGACGAGCGAGGACGGCGCATCGCGCAGCACCTCGAGGCCTCGGGCGTGCAGCTCGTCGCCGGCGGCTTCGGCGCTGCACGGACGTCATCCGCGACGGTGCTGCTCGGTGCGGACGGGCAGCCCAGCTACGCGTTCGACATCGAGTGGGACCTCCCGCGCCTCCAGCGGACACCGGAGTGGTTGCACGTCGGATCCATCGCCGCGTTCCTCCAGCCGGGGGCAGAGAAGGTGCTCGCCGCGGCCGAACGGACCACGGCCGCCGGTGGGATCGTCTCGTTCGACCCGAACGTCCGCCCCGCCCTGCTCGGCACCCGGTCCGGAGCACGCGCCCGGTTCGAGGAGCTGGCGGCCCTGGCGACCGTGGTGAAGCTCTCCGACGAGGACGCGGCATGGCTCTGGCCCGGGCGTGACACCGACGCGGTGCTCGACGCGATCATCGCGCTCGGGGCGGAGCTCGCCGTCGTCACCGCCGGGGCATCGGGATCCGTCCTGTCCACGGCCTCGGAGCGGGTGACGGTGCCGGGGGAGCGCGCGGCCGTCATCGACACGGTGGGCGCGGGGGACACCTACACCGCGGCGCTCCTCTGGCAGTTGACCCGCTCGCGCCCGTGGCCGGCGGACTCGTCGTCGACGGGCAGCGACTCGTCGCTGGGACACCTCGACGGCACCGCGTTGCGCGAGCTGGGTCGGACGTGCTCCATCGCCGCGGCGATCACGGTCGGGCGGCGCGGGGCCGACCTGCCGACCATCGACGACGTCCGGCTGGCCTCCGGCCCGAAGGCCGTCCGGTGACCGCGTCGACCGTGCGGACCCACCGACCCTCGTCCACGACCCGAACCCTCGAAGGAGAACACCGTGCTCGGCAACCTCACCGGCATCCACCTGCTCGTCATCCTCGGCATCGTCATCCTGCTCTTCGGCGCCACCAAGCTCCCCGCCCTGGCGAAGGGTCTCGGGCAGTCGCTCACGATCTTCCGCCGCGAGGTCCGCGACACTGAGCCGCACGGCACCCCGACCAGCGACTCCGCTCCCGCCGCGACCGGCGACTCTGCTCCCGCCGCGACGTCGACCCCGACGACGCCCGTCGAGTGACGACACCGCCTCGAGCTGAGCGGAGCGCACCGTGGACGCCGAGAAGCTGATCGTCATCGGGATCGTCGCCGCGGTCTTCGTCGGACCGCACCGCCTCGTCGGTCTCGCGCAGCAGTTGGCCGGGTTCGTCCGACAGCTCCGTCACTGGGCGGAATCCACGAAGGCCCAGGTCGAGGAGGAGATCGGCGTCGAGATCGACTGGTCCGAGCTCGACCCGCGTCGGTACGACCCGCGCCGGATCATCCGTGATGCGCTGACACAGCCGTCGTCAGCGAGCGAGTCGGGGGAGCGGGCGTCAGCGGCGACGGCTGTCACCCATGAGACTCAGCAGTGATGCCCCGCGCCGCTCCGCGGAGCGCGTGAGTTCCCCGACCACGCGATCCGCGGTCGAAGCGTCTGATGCACGGACGCCTCAACGGACATCAGCGCTCGACCAGAGCCCGCGCGCGAGTCCCCACGCCCGGCGGAGGACCGGATGCAGTTCCGTGGCTGCCGCGACGAGCAGCGTGCAGGTCTGCGCGATCAGGAACACCACGAGCGCAACCGACGCGAACGCGGTGACGATCCACGCGGTGGCCGGCACCAGGAGCAGCATCCCGAGCACGCGGACGGCACGGGGTTCCACGGGCCGCCGCACGGAGAGGAGCCCAGCTGCGACGAAGGCGAGCGGGACGAGTGCCTGCAGGACGAGCGCGATGGGGAACCACAGCTGACTGCTGGTCGCCGGGGACAGCGTCGCCACGAAGCCGACGACGCCAGCGGCGACGAAGATGCGCACGGCATCGCAGGTGAACGCTCCACCAGCGACAGCCATCGACCCTGCTGCCACCGACGTCGCGGCGAGGACGGGTACGGCGATCGCGCCGAGGACGTGGTGCCCGGTGAAGCCCAGCAGGTTGTCGATCGCGAGCAACGCCGCGCAGCAGGCGCCGACGGCGAGGACGACGGATGGTCTCGTTCGCGACCCCCTCATCGCTCGCTGCCGTCGATCGGTTGCGAAGAGTCGCCGGTCCCTCCGTGCGCAGTCGACGATCGCCGCTCGTCTGCGCTCAAGTTCATCCTCCCCGAATCATCGCCACGGGCACGGCGACGAAGCCCAGAATGCTGCACATCAGCGAACGGTACAACCTCACGGGTGGGAGCAATACGGGGAAGATGACCCTTGACTACGTAGACAACCCCGTGGTTACCTGTCTCCCACACCCGATCCCCCTCGGGTCCGAGGCTGCAGCGAAGGAGCTGGCACATGAGCGACACCGCCCCCGTCCGCCGCCTGCGCCCGGCCTCGATGACCGACGTCGCCGCCCTCGCCGGTGTCTCCCAGAAGACCGTCTCCCGCGTGGTGAACGACGAGCCCCACGTCACCGAGGCCGTCCGCGCCAAGGTCGAGGCCGCGATCTCCGAGCTCGGGTTCCGCCCGAACGCCGCCGCCCGCTCCCTGAAGTCCCAGCGCTCCCGTCGCGTCGGCCTCATCACCATCGGCACGAACCTGTACGGCCCGACGGCGATGCTCACCGGCGTCGAGCAGGCCTGCCGCACGAACGGCTACAGCCTCGCCGTGGTCCGAACGGTGACCGCGACCGCCGAGGAGCTCCAGCCCGCGGTGGACTCCCTCATCGGCCAGGACGTCGAGGCGATCGTCTTCTCCGAGCCGGTCGACAACCAGATGGACCAGCTCCGTATGCCCTCGGGCGTGACCGTCCTGACGCTCGGGCCGCCCGACGTCGCCGACCGTGAGAACACCCTCGCGGTCGGCCTCGACGAGACCGGTGCCGCCTTCGCTGCGACCGACCACCTGCTGGCCCTCGGCCACGAGACCGTGTGGCACATCGCCGGCCCCGGGAACTGGACCTCGAGCCAGCGCCGGGAGACCGGTTGGCGCGCGGCCCTGCAAGATGCGGGCGTCGCCGAGCATGAACCGGTCGAGGGGGACTGGTCGCCGCAGAGCGGCCACGACGCGATGCGCGCGCTCCTCACCCGACCCGACGTGACCGCGGTGTTCGTGGCGAACGACCAGATGGCGATCGGCGCGATGTCCGCGATCCAGCAGGCGGGCCTGTCCGTCCCGGGTGACATCAGCATCGTCGGCTTCGACGACATGCCGATCGCGGCGTTCCTGCCGGTGCCCCTCACCACCATCCGCCAGGACTTCGACGAGGCCACCCGTCTCGCGATGCACCGCCTGTTCCGGACGCTCGACGGCCACCCGCCGGCCGAGCGGCACCGGATGCTCCCCGGCCAGCTCATCACGCGCGCCACCAGCGCGCCGCCGTCACCGGGACGGCGTCACCTCCGCCCCGCCGACTGAACACCGGACGGGAGGCGCGGCTTGCCGCCGTCCTGTGAGTGAGCGCTCACGCGCGCTCGCCTCCACACCCGCACCCACCTCGACGACGACGTCAGGAGACGACACGTGACCCCAGTACCACCGCGACCCGGCACGACCGCCGCAGCCGCGCCTCCCGACCGGAACGCGAGCCCGGGACCCAGCCGACGCGACCTGCTCCGATGGGGCGCCGCTGCTGGCGGAGCCTTCGCGCTCAGCGGCCTGCTGACCGCCTGCTCACCGCAGTCGACCGCAGCCGTCCGCTCCGGACGCGCCGACCTGGCGTTCTGGACGCACGACCCCGGCTACGAGAAGTTCTTCACCCAGGCGCTGCCGGTCGCCGACCGGAAGTCCGACTTCCGGTTCGCGCTCGACATCACCACGATCGCGGCGGCCGACATCCCGACGAAGCTCATCGCCCAGGCGGTCGCGGGCACGGGCACACCGGACGTCGCGGGACTCGAGATCGGAGCGTTCTGCCGGATGCTCCGCGGCGACATCGCGAAGGAGCTGCTGAGCGACCTGTCGCCGTCGGTGGCCGCGCAGCAGGACGACCTGATCGCCGCACGACTGACGCCGTTCTCGAAGGACGGACACCTCTACGCGCTCGACTCGGACACCCCGCTCTGCGTGTACTACCACCGTGCCGACCGGTTCGAGGCCCTCGGCATCCCCGACGACCTGACGACGTGGGAGGAGTACATGGACCTCGGGGCGAAGCTCAACAAGAGCAAGGGCGTCTCGCTGCACGCGGTCGCGGTCACCGACCCGGGCGGCACGCTGCAGAGCTACCAGATCCTGCTGCTCCAGCGCGGCGGTGACCTGTACGACGAGGACGGCGGCATCGCCATCCAGACCCCGGAGGCCGAGCGCACCCTGCAGTTCCTCGTCGACGGCGTGCAGTCCGGAGCGATCGCCACGGTCGCGGACATGTACGGGCCGAGCCTGCAGTCCGGGCTGAAGGGCGGCACGATCCTGGCGGTCGACATGCCCTCCTGGTACGCCAGCTACGGCATCAAACCGAACGTCCCCGAGCAGAAGGGGAAGTGGCGCGTCCGGAACCTGCCCCGGTTCGCCGGTGGCGGCAGCACGACGAGCGTCGGCGGCGGGACCGGGTTCGCGGTGCTCCGCGACAAGCCCCTCACGAAGGCGGGGATCGACCTCGTGCTCGCGGCGTACCTCGACCCGGACCAGCAGGTGAAGCGGTACCAGGACCTCGGGTACCTGCCGACGCTGCGCTCGGTCTACGACGACCCGCGCCTCGCCGCGATGAGCGACCCGTACTTCGGCGGGCAGCAGCTGTTCGGCGTCTACAAGTCCGTCGTCGACGACGTCCCGTCGCAGCACCAGAGCGCCGACGCAGCGATCCTGCAGACCGTCCTGAGCGGCTACATCATCAAGGCCTACAAGGGCCAGATCTCCCCGAAGCAGGCGCTCGACGCCGCTGCGGCCGACTTCCGCGGCCAGACCCGCGCCTGAGGAGGACGACGTTGTCCACATCCACCGCCACCGGCATCCCGGTGTCCGCCACCACGGCCGATCCGCCGGCCCGACGACGACGGCTCAACACGAACGGCGGCAGCGCGCCGTACCTGTTCATCGCGCCGTTCTACGTGCTGTACGGCCTCTTCATGATCGTGCCGGTGCTCGCCGCCGTGTACCTGTCGCTCACGGAGTGGGTCGGTCTCGGCACCCCGAACTGGATCGGGCTGTCGAACTACGCGAACCTGTTCCGCGACACCAGCTTCGGCACCGCCCTGGTGAACTCGCTGATCTACACGCTCATCGCCGTGTTCGTCATCGTGCCGGTCTCCCTGCTCGTCGCGCAGGCGCTCAACGCCAAGGGGCTGCGCGCCCGTGACCTGTTCCGCGTGACGTTCTTCATCCCGATGGTGCTGTCACCGATCGTCATCGCGCTCATCTACAGCCTGGTGTTCGACACGAACTACGGGCTGCTCAACGCCTCGCTCAAGGCGCTGTTCGGGCTGCCGAACACCGACTGGCTCGGGGACCCGACGCTCGCGAAGGTCGCGATCGGGTTCGTGCTCCTCTGGCGCACGGTCGGGTACCTGACGATCTTCTTCCTCGCGGCGCTCCAGAACGTGTCGCCGGAGCAGTACGAGGCCGCGTCGCTCGACGGTGCCGGCACGTTCCGGAAGTTCACGAACGTGACCCTGCCGGAGATCCGACCGGTCACGAGCTTCGTCGTCGTCACGTCGTTCATCAGCGCCGCGCAGCTCTTCGACGAGCCGTACCTGCTGACGAAGGGCGGCCCGGGCGAAGCGACCCTGTCCGTCGCCATGTTCATCTACCGCGCCGCGTTCGAGCGACAGCAGTTCGGGTACGCGGCCGCGGCCGGGGTCGTGCTGTTCGTCATCGTCTTCGGCGTCAGCCAGATCCTCAACCGCGCACTCGCCATCGGGAGGGACGCATGACCGCCACCACCGACCGCCCGACCACCCGGGCCGTCACGACCGCCGGAGGTCGGGCTCCCCGCTCCGGCCCGCCCCGCACGCGCGGGTGGGTCGCCCGCCGTGGGCTGCTCTACGCGACCCTCATCGCCCTGCTGCTCGTGTTCGTCTTCCCGCTGCTCTGGGCCCTGTCCGGCTCGTTCAAGCGACGCGGCGACATCTTCGCGACACCGCCGTCGCTGATCCCGAACCCGGCGACCGGCGAGAACTACTCCAACCTGCTGTCGACCCAGCCGTTCTGGGCGTGGTTCGGCATCAGTGTCGGGACCGCGCTCATCGCCACCGTCGTGTCAGTCTTCGTCTGCGCGATGGCGGGCTACGGGTTCGCGAAGTTCCGGTTCCGGGGCAAGCGGGTGCTGTTCGCGGTGATGTTCTCGTCGCTGTCCGTGCCGTTCGCGGTGATCCTCGTGCCGCTCTTCATCCTGGTGGTGAAGTCGGGGCTCACGCACCCGTGGTTCTCGCTCGTCGTGCCGTGGGTGGCACCGGCGTTCGGCATCTTCATGATGCAGCAGTTCATCGTCCAGGCGATCCCGGACGAGATCATCGAGGCCGCCCGCATCGACGGCAACTCGGAGTTCGGCACGTTCCGTCGTGTCGTGCTCCCGTTGCTCCGGCCGTCCCTCGGCGCACTCGCCGTGTGGAGCTTCCTGCAGAGCTACAACTCGTTCCAGTGGCCGCTGGTCCTGTTGTCCGACTCGAACCAGTACACCCTGCCGCTCGGCCTCAACGCGATCTTCGCCTCGGAGAACCGCTCGTACGACCTCGTGCTCGCCGGTGCCGTGCTCGCGAGCGTGCCGACCATCCTCGTGTTCCTGCTCCTCCGCAAGCAGTTGCTCGACGGCCTGACGGCCGGCGCCGTGAAGGGCTGAGACATGACCCGCGACCAAGCACCCTCGAACGGAGTACCCCGCACCATGCAGCACGACCGCGTCCTCTTCGGCGCCGCTTACTACCACGAGTACCAGCCCACACCGCGGCTCGACGAGGACATGCGCCTCATGCAGGAGGCCGGGTTCTCGGTCATCCGCGTCGGCGAGTCCGTCTGGAGCACCTGGGAACCGGAGAACGGCCGGTTCGACCTCGAGTGGCTCGCCCCGGTGCTGGACGCCGCACACGAGCACGGCATCCGGGTGGTCCTCGGCACGCCGACCTACGCGGTGCCGATGTGGCTCGCCCGTATCGTGCCGGAGATCAACGTCCGGCGACGGACCGGCGGCGAGGCGATGGGCTGGGGGGCTCGCCAGGAGATCGACTACGCCCACCCCGCGTTCCTGTTCCACGCCGAGCGGGTCATCCGGAAGATCGTCGCCCGGTACGCCGACCACCCGGCCGTGATCGGGTACCAGGTCGACAACGAGCCGGGCAACGAGCTCATCGCGAACCCCGAGGTGTTCCAGCGGTTCGTCGACCACCTGCGCCACACCTACGGGAGCGTCGAGCGGCTCAACGAGGAGTGGGGGCTGACCTACTGGTCGCACCGGCTCTCGACCTGGGCGGACCTGTGGACCCCGGACGGCAACGCGCAGCCGCAGTACGACCTCGCGTGGCGTCGGTTCCAGGCCTCGATCACGACGGACTTCATCGCCTGGCAGGCGTCGGTCGTGCGGGAGTACTCTCGTGCGGACCAGTTCGTCACGACGTGCATCGCCTACGAGCGGCCCACCGTCGAGGACGAGGTGCTCACCCGTTCCCTCGACGTCACGGCCGGCAACCCCTACTACCGCATGCAGGACGCGCTCGAGCTCCCGAGCACCGACGAGCCGGCCCAGTTCTGGACGTCGTCCGGCGCCTGGTCGATCGTCGCGTCGGGCGACCGGATGTACGGGTCGAAGCAGGCGCCGTTCCTCGTCACCGAGACGAACGCGCAGGCCATCGGCTTCTCGTGGATGAACGAGCCGGCGTACGAGGGACAGTGGCGCCAGGCCGCGTGGGCGCTCGTGTCCCGTGGCGCCTCGATGATCGAGTACTGGCACTGGCACACGCTGCACTACGGGGTGGAGACGTACTGGGGCGGGGTGCTCCCGCACTCCCAGCAGCCCGGGCGGACGTACGAGGAGATCGCCCGGATCGGTGCCGAGTTCGCGCGCGCCGGGGACCGGGTCGCCGGACTCCGGCCGCACGCCGACGTCGCGCTGCTCTTCTCGAACGAGTCGAAGTGGGCGTTGAACGAACACCCGGCGCTCGGCGACGGCATGGAGCCCGACCGCCGATCGTGGCAGACGGTCTACGACGCCTTCGCCCGCGGGGTGTTCGACGCCGGGCTCCAGGCGAACACGGTGCACCCGTCGCAGGTGTTCGACCGCGACCCGGCGTCCTTCGCTGCCGAGCGCCCGGTCCTCGTCGCCGCGGCGTTCACCATCGCCACCGATGCGCAGCTGCACTGGCTCGCCGCCTACGCCGAGGCCGGCGGCCACCTCGTGGTCGGCATCCGCACCGGCTACGAGGACGAGGAGGCGCGTGCCCGGCTCGAGCGCAAGCCCGCCTTCCTCGACGTCGCGGCGGGCGTCCACTACGACGAGTTCAGCAACCTCGGTCGCCGCATCCCGGTGTCCGCCGGGGCCGCCGCGACGGACCACGGGTTCTCCGTGCCGGTCGGGGCCACGGCGACCCGGTGGGCGGACGGCCTGCTCGTCGACGACGCCGACGTGCTCGTCGGGTACGACCACCCGCACCACGGCCGGTTCGCCGCGGTCACCACCCGTGCGCACGGTGCCGGACGGGTGACCTACGTCGGGACCGTCCCGGACCCGGCGCTCGCCGCGGCGCTCGTCGACTGGGCGGCTCCAGGGGCGGACGGAGCACCCGGCTGGCGTCCCCAGACCGACACGCAGTCGGTGCAGAGTTCGGTCAACGGACGCGGGGAGACCGTGCACGTGGTCCACAACTGGTCGTGGACGCCGAGCACCTTCCAGGTGCCGGTCGCGGCGGAGGACGTCGTCGACGGCACGGCGCTCGCCGCCGGGTCCGAGCTGTCGCTCGGGGCGTGGGACGTGCGGGTGCTGGCCGTCCGGTAGGCGACCACTGCGGGACGGGAGGCGCGGTGCCAGCTGGCACCGCGCCTCCCGTCCACCGTCAGGTCACCGCCACGCCGCCAGCTCACGCGAGAGCGTCGCCCGCGCCCGGACGAGCATCCCGCGCACGGTCGAGACCGGCAGGCCGAGCGCAGCGGCGACCTCCCGGTAGGACAGCTGCTCGACGTGGCGCAGCTCCCAGCACCGGCGCTGCGTCGCGGGCATGGTCGTGAGCACCGCCGTCGCAGCCTGCGCGAGGGACGCACGCTCGGTGACACCGGTCGGGGCATGGTCGTCCGCTGCGGGCGTCGACTCGTCGAGCCGGCCGGTGACCCGCGCGGCGGCCCCGCTGAACCGGTCGTAGCTCCGCCGCCGAGCGGTGGTCACGAGCCAGCCGCCGATCGCCGCTGCATCGACGATCGACCCCAGGTGCGTCCACGCTGCGAGGAACGTCTCCTGCACGACGTCGTCGGCGTCCGCGTGGGAGTGCAGGACGCGCATGGCGGTGGCGTGCACGAGCGGCGTGTGCCGTCGCACGATCGATGCGAAGTCCGCGGATTGCGGTGGTGCTGCGGTGGGGGCGCGCATGAGCACGGTGGGCTCCGATCCTCGGGTGGATGCGTCCAGGGGATTCGGAATCGGGTCACGCCGAGAGGGTCGTGGTGCTTACCCCAGATCGTGGGGGACCGGGCCTGGTGCCGGGCCGCCCGACCAGCGCCGGATGGCGTCCTCGTCGAGCGCGGTGATCCCGTGGTGCACCGGGAGGGTGACGTGGAGTGCGATCTTCGCGTCGTCGGGTGCCAGCCGATCCGCGAAGGGGAAGAGGTCGGTCCCGTGACCGTCGGACGCGGATCAGCAGGGACCGCCAGCACGAGGCACGACCGCGTCGTGGGTCCCATCGTGTTTCCCGATGGACCTCGGCTGCCATTCGGGCTACCTCCCCGCCCCACCCGTGGCCAGGGTGGACCCATGCAGCTCTCCTCCCGCTTCACCACCCGCAACGCCGACCGCTTCCGCTTCGTCAAGGCACCCGGCCTCGACACCCCGCCCGCGCAGCGCGACCCCGCGGTCATCGAGACGGTGAGCCGCATGCTCTCGGAGATCGAACGCGGTGGCATGGACGCGATCGCCCGGTACGCCCGGGAACTCGACCGGCAGGACGCACCTCTCGAGCTGTCCGCTGCCGAGGTCGCGGCGAGCGGTGATCGACTCGCGCCGGACCTGCGTGAGGCGATCGAGCTCGGCTCGGAGCGGACCAAGCAGTTCGCGGCGATGCAGCGGGAGCACCTCACGGACTTCGAGGCGGAGCTCGCCGACGGCCTCGTCGTCGGCCAGCGCTACGTCCCGGTCGGCAGCGTCGGCGCGTACCTGCCCGCCGGGCGCTTCCCGCTGACCGCGAGCGCGTTCATGACGGTCGGGGTGGCCAAGGTCGCTGGTGTCCCGTCGGTCGTCGCGTGCACGCCGCCGCAGCCGGACGGTGGCGCGAACGACGCGGTCACGTACGCGGCGCACCTGTCCGGAGTCGACCGGCTGTTCGTCCTCGGTGGGGTGCAGGCGCTCGCGGCGATGGCGTTCGGTCTGCTCGACACCGACCTCGACCCGGTCGACATGCTCGTCGGCGCAGGCAACGCTTACGTGGCCGAGGCGAAGCGCCAGCTCTTCGGGACGGTCGCGATCGACCTGCTCGCCGGTCCCAGCGAGGTGGCGGTCATCGCGGACGACTCGGCGGACGCGGAGATCGTCGCCGCGGACCTGCTCGGGCAGGCCGAACACGGGCCGAACTCCCCGGCGGCCCTCGTCACGACGTCCGAGCGGCTCGCGCACGAGGTCGTGGCCGCCGTCGAGCGGCAGCTCCCTGCACTGTCCACGAACGCGATCTGCGGGCCCGCCTGGCGCGACCACGGTTCGGTCGTGCTCGTCCCGACGCGCGAGGACGCCGTGCTCGTGATGGACGAGCTGGCTCCGGAACACCTCGAGGTCCAGACCACCGACGACGAGTGGTACCACGACCACCTCACCAACTACGGCTCGCTGTTCCTCGGGCACTGGAGCACCGTCGCCTACTCGGACAAGGGCATGGCCGGCACGAACCACACCCTGCCGACCGCCGGGGGAGCGAAGCACAGCGCCGGACTCTCGGTGTCGCGCTACCTCAAGCCGCTCACCTACCAGCGCATCGCCCGCGAGGCCACCCCGTCGGTCGCGCACGCCGTCGACGTCATCTCGGCGAGCGAGGGCATGAGCGCGCACCGCGCCACCGCCACCATGCGTCTCGACACGTACGCACCCGTCGCAGCGAGCAACGACTGACCCCTGCATCACCCCCGTACCTCCCACCCCACCCGACCCGAACACCGACCGCATCGGAGCCAGCGATGACCACCGAGCACCACTCCAGCCCAGTCCCCTCGAGCCCCGGCGCCGCCGGCCCCGGCCTGAAACGGGAGCTCAAGGTCGCCGACGCCGCGGCGTTCTCCGTCGGCCTCATCGGACCCGTCGGGGTCATGGCGCTCCTCGGGGCGGGTGCCGCGGGCATCCTCGGCCGCGGCGCCACCTGGGCCTTCGTGTTCGCGCTCGTCGCGGTGTCCCTCGTCGCGTACGGGTTCGTGAAGCTGTCGCGGCACATCGCGCACACGGGCTCCGTCTACGCCACGGTGGGCCTCACACTCGGCGCGCGAGCAGGGTTCGTCGCCGGCTGGGCGCTGTTCTTCGGCTACGTGACGATCGGCGCCGGGTCCGGCATCGAGATCAGCCTGTTCGTCACGCAGCTGCTGAACGACGTCGGGCTGGACGTCGCGCCGGACTGGATCTGGGTGACGATCGTGGCGCTCGCCGTCGTCGTGCTGCTCGGACGCCGCCCGGTCCACGTCATCACGCGGTCGTTGCTCTACGCCGAGCTGATCGGTGCCGTGCTCGTCACCGTCCTCAACGTCGTCGTGCTCGTCCGGCTCGGGGTCGGTGCGGCGCCCGCCGGTCGGCACCTCAGCTGGGACTTCCTCGCCCTGCCGAGCGGCACCGACGTCGGTCTGATCGCGGGCGCCGCGGTGTTCGGGTTCCTCGCGTTCGCCGGCTTCGAGGGCGCGGCGACCCTGGGCGAGGAGACGAGCAACCCGAAGCGGGACATCCCGAAGGCCCTGAAGATCGCGATCGTCGTCGTCGGAGCGTTCTACCTGCTGTCGATCGTCGCGCAGTCGCTCGGCTACGGCACCTCGGCAGCCGGGGTGAAGCAGTTCGCCGGCTCGGCGGCCCCCTACGGCGACCTGGCCCGCACGTACGTCGGCAGCTGGCTCGCGGACCTGCTCACCCTCGCCGCCGTGGTCAGCCTGTTCGCCATCTTCCTCGGCACCCTGTCCGGAGCGTCGCGCGTCCTCTTCGCCCTGTCCCGCGACACCGGCATCGCCCGGCCGGTCGCGAAGCTGTCGCCGCAGGGATCGCCGGTCAACGCCCTGAGCGTCGTCGCGGTCGTCGTCCTGCTCGTCGTGGTCGGGGAACGGCTCTCCGGCGCAGCGGTGCTCGACGCGACGTACTGGGCACTCACCGTCGGGACCATCGCACTGCTCGTCGCCTACGTCCTCGCCACCGTCGGGGCCGTCCGGTTCCTCTTCTTCTCGCGCCGGACCGACACCCCGAGGTGGCAGATCGTCGTGCCGGTCCTGGCGCTCGCCCTGGTGCTCTACACGATCTACAAGAACGCCGTCGGGCTCGAGGCGCCGTACAGCTGGTTCCCGTACATCGTCGCGGCGTGGCTCCTCGTCGGGCTCGCGATCACGTTCCGGACGGGGCTGGTCGAACGGGTTCGGGTCGCCCTGGCAGCGTCGACCGATGACGGCCGGGAGGCACCTCCCGCAGTCGACAACGGAACCGCACCGCCGCAGCGACCCGCGTCCCGTGACGACGAGGACGTGGTCGCGTGACCCGCGTCGCCGCGGTGCAGCTCGCGCCCGTCGTCGGTGACCTCGCGGCGAACGCCGCGACGGTCGGGGCGGCGCTCGCCGCCGTCCCGGACGACGTGGACGTCGTGGTCCTGCCGGAACTCGCGACGAGCGGCTACGTGTTCCGCGATGCCGCGGAGGCCCGCTCTGCAGCCGTCCCCGCGTCGGACGCGACCGTGACGGACTGGGCGACCACTGCCTCCCGGCTCTCCGGCGGCGCCGGTGGCGTCGTCGTGGGCGGCTTCGCCGAACTCGGCGACGACGGTGTCGTGTACAACTCCGCCGCGGTCGTCGACCCGTCCGGGGTGATCGGCGTCTACCGGAAGGTCCACCTGTGGGACGGCGAGAAGGAGTGCTTCACGCCGGGGTCCCAGCCGCCGCTCGTCGTGGACACCCGGCACGGGCGCATCGGCGTGGCCATCTGCTTCGACATGGAGTTCCCGGAGTGGACCAGGCTCGCGGCGCTCGACGGTGCGGACGTGCTCGCGGTGCCGACGAACTGGCCGTACGTCGAGCGCCCCGCGGGGGAGCGTGCCCCCGAGGTGCAGATCGCCATGGCCGCCGCGCGGGTGAACCGGATGGCGATCGTGTGCGCCGACCGGTGTGGCACCGAGCGCGGGGTCGACTGGAACGAGGGGACCTCGATCGTCGATGCCGACGGATGGGTGCGCGCCGCGACGGGACCGGGCCCCGGCACGGTGATTGTCGACCTCGACCTCGTCGCCACCCGGGACAAGACCCTCACACCGCGCGCGGACCTGTTCGGTGACCGACGGCCGGACCTCTACGGACCGCTCACCGGCCGGTGACGACGCCGGTCACCCCTCGGTGAGGAGCTCGCGGGCCAGACGGGCGAGCTCCGCGGTGGCCGCCGACAGGATCGACCCGTCCCGTTCGACGAGCGCGACGGTGTCGTGGACCGGCTCGGCGAACGGCGTCCAGTGCAGCCCGAGACCCGCGGCGGACACCTCGGCGACCGCCCGGGCGATGAACGTGTCGCCCACTCCCGACGCGACGAGGGCGAGCGCGGTCTCGACCTGCTCGACCTCGACGTGCGGCTCGAGGGACACCCCGGCGAGGCGGGCACGTTCGGCGAACTGCCGTCTGGTGGGGTCGCGCCAGCCGTAGTGCGCGTCGTACAGGACGAGGCGACGAGCAGCCATGGCCTCGATCGTCATCGGCTGCTCGGCGACCGACGGGTCCCGGCTGACGAAGACGACCTCGTCACGGCGGAGCGGCGTCACCCGGAGCCCGTCGGTGTCGATCGGCAGGACGACGAGCCCTGCTTCGAGACCGCCCGAGGCCACCTCGTTCGCGACCTCGACCGAGTTCAGCCCGATGACCCGGAGCCGCACGGCCGGGTGGGCGGCGTGGAACCGGGTGAGGAGCTCGTCGAGCGCGTAGTACTTCGCGTTGCGGAGCAGTCCGAACGACGCCGTCCCGCCGACCAGTGACGTCACCGCGCGGAGCGCCCGGTCCGCCGAGTCGGCCTCGGCGATGATCCGCTCCGCCATCGGCAGCAGGACCGCGCCGGCGTCCGTCAGGGTCAGGCGCCGCCGGCCCCGGACGAACAGCGCGGTGTCGTACGCGCCCTCGAGCCGGCGGACGAACTCGGAGACCGACGACTGCGAGCGGAGCAGGGCCGCCGCGGCCGCCGTGAACGAGCCGAGGTGGGCGACGGCGACGAAGACGCGCAGCTGCACCAGGGTCACGGCGGCAGCCTACTGGTGTCGTCGGCGGGCGGCGGTGGTCAGACGATCGTGCTGCCGCCGTCGACGAGCAGTTCGCTGCCCGTCATGCCGGCGCTCTGGTCGGACGCGAGGAAGAGGACGGTGGCGGCGACCTCCTCAGGGCGCAGGAGCCGTCCGAAGGGGAGTCCGCTGGCGACCTGGTCCAGCCACGCGTCCGAGTCGCCGGGGGCGAGTCCCACGAACCCCGGTGTCTCGGTCGGACCCGGAACGACGGTGTTGATCCGGACGCCGCGGGGAGCGAGTTCCCTGGCCCACGTGCGGGTCAGCGCCGCGACCGCTGCCTTCGAGGCCCCGTACAGCCCGAGCATCGGTTCGGTGCCCGCGGCCGACGTCGATCCCGTGACGACGATCGTCGACCCGTCGTGCAGGAACGGCAGCGCACCCTGCACGGTGAGGAGCGTTCCCCGGACGTTCGTGCCGAAGGTCGTCTCGAAGTCGTCGGCGGTCGCGGACTCGAGGGCCCCGAACTCGCCGACTCCGGCGTTCGCGTGCACGACGTCGAGCCCGGTCCCCCGCTCGGCGACCGCGTGGAAGACCGCCGCGATGCCGTCCGGACGCGTGGCGTCGGCGCGGACCGTGGTGACGGCGTCGCCGAGTTCCGCCTGGATCGCGTCGAGTGCTTCCTGGCGCCTCCCCGTGACGACGACGTGGGCGCCCTCGGCGACGAAACGGCGCACGACCGCGAGTCCGATCCCCGACGTCCCGCCCGAGACGAGTGCTGTCTTGTCCTGCAGTGCTCCGGTCACGAAGCCCTCCGATGTGAGTTGTTGACTGATTGATCCAGAACGGTACGTCATAATGGACGGATCAGTCAACAACGAGACCCGGAGGAGCCCCGGTGCCACGACCACGCAAGTTCGACGAGGCGGACGTGATCGAGCGGGCGCGGCGCACGTTCGCCGAGACCGGGTTCGAGGGCACGTCGCTCGACGACCTGCTCGAGGCCACGGGGCTCGGGCGGCAGAGCCTCTACAACGCGTTCGGCGGCAAGAAGGAACTCTTCATGCGGGCCTTCCTCAGCGACACCGACGGTGCTGTCGACGCGGTGAAGACCGTGCTGCAGGGCGCCGAGCACCCCATCGCCCGCATCCGCACGCAACTCGTCTCGGCGGCGGTCGAACACGGCGCCGCGCAGGCAGCACCGTCGCTGCTCGTGCGCGCGTCGGTGGAGCTCGCCGCTCGCGATCCGGAGGTCGCCGCGACCGTCACGAAGGCCTTCGACGCGATCCGTGCCGACTACGCGGCCTGCATCGTCGACGCCCAGGTGGCCGGTGAGATCGAGGCGGATGCGGACGCCGAGGCGCTCGCCACCTACTTCTGCGCGGTCATCGAGGGGATGGGTGCCATCGGGCGGGTGGGAGTGTCGCGTGCGGAGCTCCTGCGCGTCGGTCTCACCAGTCTCGCCGTGGTCCCGATCACGCCGCTCGGTGAACAGCACCTCAGTGCGGAGGGCGGCGCCTGGAGCTGACTGATCGGTTGCTCAGTCGTCCTCGGTGCCGCCGAGCAGTGCCGCGAGCCAGGGTTCGACGACGTCCGCGACCTGATCGGGCGTGCGGGAGCCGGCCGCTCCAGGGTCGAGGCCCGGCAGCCCGATGAAGTGCCGGGCGATCGTCAGCCCGAGGATGCTCGACACGACGACGGTCGCCCGGAGTTCGGCGTCCTCGGTACCGCTGGCGTGCGCGAGTGCCTCGACCCGTTCCTGCAGGTAGCTGCGCATGAGCTGCGCTGCCTGCTCGGACGTGAACATCGAGCGGATCAGCGCGCGGGTGGCCGGGGGGAGTTCGAGGAGCCGCGCGTCGAGGACCGTCCGCAAGTGGTCGTCGACGTCGTCCGCGCTCACGGAGGCGACGGGCTGGACGGCGAGCGTGAACAGGTTGTCCTTCGACCCGTAGTGCTGCAGCACGAGCGAGGGGTCGACTCCGGCGCGCTGCGCGATGCCGCGGATCGTCGCGCGGGTGCCGTGCACACCGAACTCGGTCTGCGCGGCCTCGAGGATCCGGGCAGCGGTGGCGGCTCGGCGGTCCTTGCGGGAGAGTGACTCGGGCACGAGTTCACTCTACAGACGGTGAGCGGAGGTGCTACGGTTCACTCAACAGTTGATGAGCGAAAGGGTGACGTCGTGGCGGATCTGCTGATCGGGATCGAGGAGCACTGGGTGCACGAGGGGATCGACCGTGCGCAGCGCGCGTTGCCGGCTGACCGGCGCGACGACAGCCTCGTCCTCAACGACCACGGCGATGCCGCGCGGCGCCTCGGCGACGTCGGGAGCGAGCGCCTCGCCGCGATGGACGCACAGGGCGTCGACATGCAAGTCCTGTCCCTCGCCCCTCCGGGCACGCAGGGGCTCGACGCCGCCGAGGCGGTCGCGCTGAGCCGCGACGCGAACGACGAGGTCGCTGCCGCGGTCGCCGCACACCCGGACCGCTTCCGGGCCTTCGCGACCCTGCCGCTCGCCGACCCGCACGCCGCCGCCGTCGAACTGGAGCGCGCCGCGGCACTCGGCCTCGTCGGCGTCATGCTGCACGGCCGGACCGGGGACGTCCTGATCGACGACCCGCGCTTCGAGGAGCTCTGGACCGTCGCGGAGCAGCTCCGGCAGCCGGTGTTCATCCACCCGCAGATCCCGCCGCGGGCCGTCCGGGACGCCTCCTACACCGGGCTCGGCGGCCTGCCCGACCTCGCGCTGGCGACCTTCTCGTGGGGTTGGCACCTCGAAGCGGGAACGGCGGCGCTCCGGCTCATGGCGCGCGGCGTGCTGGATCGCCACCCGTCGCTGCAGCTCGTGCTCGGGCACTGGGGCGAGCTCCTGCTGTTCTGGCACGACCGCGCCGACGGACTCGCACGTGCGGCCGGCCTCGAACGGTCGATCACGGAGTACCTGCGCGAGAACGTCTGGATCACGGCCTCCGGCGTGCTCGACCCGGCGATGCTGCGGCACGCCCTGAGCATCACGACGCCGGACCGGCTCCTGTTCTCGACCGACCACCCGTTCCAGCAGCCCACCCGCGAGGAGATCGCCGCCTTCCTCACGGCACTGCCCGATCAGCAGGCCCGCGAAGCCTTCGCGTCGGGGAACGCCCGCCGGCTGTTCGGTCTCACGGGCTGAGCACCCCGCCGCCGGTACGCTGCGGACATGCCGGGGGACTTCACGATCCGAACCACGACCGAGCGCGACTGGGAGCAGGTGCGCGCCCTCCGCATCGAGAACGCCACGGACGACCCGATCTCCTACGGCGCAACGCTCGAGTACACGCTCGCGATGACCGAGGACGACTGGCGGCTCCGCGCGAGGCGTGGCGAGGGGACCGAGACGACGAGCGTGGTGGCGGTCGACCGGACGGGTCGCTGGATCGGGATGATGAGCGGCCAGGTCGGTGACGCGTACGGCAACGACCCCGTGCTCACCGGCGTGTACGTCACGCCGTCGTCCCGTGGCCGGGCGAACGGCGTCGCGGATGCGCTGCTCGACCACGTGGTCGGGTGGGCAGCGGGGCACGGGGAGCGGCTCCGTCTCGAGGTGTACGAGCAGGCGGTGCCGGCCGGTCGCTTCTACGAACGTCGCGGGTTCCGGGCGAGCGGTCGCTCCCGCGACTTCCGACTGCTGGGGCAGGGGCGGGACGCCCCGTCGCTGCGCCTGGTCGAGTTGGTGCGGACCGTCACGTGATCGGCTGACGGACGGGAGGCGCGGTGCGGCCCCGCCCCGCGCCTCCCGTCCGTCGCTGTGGTGCGTCGGCCGCGGTCCAGACCGCGATCACCGCGCAGACACTGCCGCGATGGCCTCGCTCACCGTCGAACCGGGGTGTTGCTCCCGCCAACGCCGGACCTCCGTCGGGTCCGGTGTGCTCCCAGGCGGCACTGCTGTCGAGCCGATCACCGGCGACGCGAACGCGGCGTAGGTGAGCGTCCCCAAGGCCGCCACGCAGGCGTAGACGAGATCGAGCGCGTACCAGGCGCCAGCGGTGGCAGCGAGCCCGCCGCAGACGATCAGTGCCGGGCCCCAGCGTCTCATCGGAAGCACCCCCGCTTGACGGCGGCGACGCCGAGCAGCTCGGCCCCGAGCGCTGCGGCAGCCCCGCCGAGCGCGCGGATCTTCTCCCAGCTGAAGGACGCACCCCACATGACGCGGACGGCCTTCGTGACGCCACCGAGCGAGTTGATCAGGCGCTTGATCTTCAGGATCTTGGCGACGGGGAACGCGGTGGACGCGATCAGGAGCGCGATCGCGCCGGAGCATTCGAGGACACTCGCGCGCGCCGCTGCCAGGACGTGCTGGTTCGCGGCGATCCACGCGTCGTACGCCGCCTGCCCTTCGAGCAGGACGCGCCCGGGCACTCGTTCGATCAGCTCGAGACCACCGGCGATGTCGGCGGCCTGGAATTCGAGTTCCATGGCGACCGTCGCCGTGTCGACCGCGATCGGATCCTGCGTCGCGGACGCCGGCGGCGCTGACAACAGCGGTGTGCAGAGTCCGGCCGCGAGCACGACGGCGACGGCGATCTTCGACGGTGACGAGGTGGATGACTGCATGTGCGTTCCCTCCGGTCCGGCACCCCTTGCCGGTGGCTCCACTCTGCCGGTAGCCGGTGAAATGCGCAAATGTCAGTGGCTCACACTGCGGCGAGCTCCCGCGTCAGCGCCGCCACGAACGCGTCGATGTCCTGCTCCGAGGTGTCGAACGAGCACATCCACCGCACCTCGTTCCGGCTGGCGTCCCAGTCGTAGAACCGGAAGTGTTCGCGCAGCCGATCGGCCACGCCGGCCGGCAGCGTCGCGAAGACCCCGTTCGCCTGGGTCTCCTGGCTGAATCCGACGCCGCGGATGCTGCCGTCGGCGATCCCCGCCTCGAGGGCGCCGCGGAGTCGCTGCGCCATGGCGTTGGCGTGCCCGGCCGACCGGAGGTAGAGATCGTCGCTGAGCAGGGCGATGAGCTGTGCCGAGACGAAGCGCATCTTCGACGAGAGCTGCATGTTGAGCTTGCGGAGGTAGTGCAGGCCCTCCGATGCCTCGGGGTTCAGGACGACGATCGCCTCGCCGTAGAGCATCCCGTTCTTCGTCCCGCCGAAGCTCAGCACGTCGACGCCGGCGTCGGTGGTGAAGTCGCGCAGGGGGAGCCCGAGGCTCGCGGCCGCGTTCGAGATGCGGGCGCCGTCCATGTGCAGCGTCATCCCGAGCGGGTGGATGTGGTCGGCGATCGCGCGGACCTCGTCCACCGAGTAGGCGGTGCCGAGCTCGGTGGTCTGGGTGATCGAGACGACGAGCGGCTGGGCGCGGTGCTCGTCGCCCCAGCCCCAGGCCTCCTTGTCGATGAGCTCGGGGGTGAGCTTGCCGTCCGGCGTCTCGACGGGCAGGAGCTTGATCCCGCCCACGCGCTCGGGGGCACCGGCCTCGTCGGTGTGGATGTGCGCGGTCGACGTGCACACGACGGCGCCCCAGCGGGGGAGCATCGACTGCAGTCCGACGACGTTCGCGCCGGTGCCGTTGAACACCGGGAACGCCTGCGCCTGCGACCCGAAGTGCTCCCCGACGACCTCGTTGAGCCGTGCGGTGTACACGTCTTCGCCGTAGGCGATCTGGTGGCCGTCGTTGGCCGCGGTGATCGCCGCGAGGATCTCGGGGTGGATGCCGGCGTAGTTGTCCGAGGCGAAGCCCCGCAGGTCCAGGTCGTGGAGTCGAAGGGTCACGCGTTCATCCTAGGTTCGGGGCGTCGCCCGCCGAGAGCGGGATGCGGGTGCCGTTGACGGCTGCGGGGTCGGCCGACCAGAGCCGCACGACCTCGTCGCCGAGTCGCGCCTCGAGGCCGGCGAGTGCACGCGCGACGAACACGACCGCGGCAGCGGTGTCGGGCGCGTCCGTGCCGAAGCCCTGGGCGACGGCGCGGACCCAGGCGTCCGAGGCGGCCTTCGCGGCGGCGTAGTTCGCGGCGCCGGCGGTGGGCGAGTCGACGGTGGTGGAGGAGACGAAGGCCAGACGTCCGGCGGGCGAGGCGACGAGGTCGGCGAAGAACTCCCGCGTCGTGTTCCGGAGCGTCCGGAAGGCCCGGTCGAAGAAGTCCCAGTCGTCGTCCGACTGGCCGGCGATGCTGCCACCGCCACGCCAGCCACCGACCAGGTGGACGAGCCCGTCGATCGGCCCGAGGTCCGCGTGGATCCGCGAAGCCAGCGCGGCGACGTCCGCACGCGACGAGAGGTCGCACGTGTGGGTGGTGACGCCCGGGACGGCGGTGCTGAGCGCCTCCAGGCCCGCCGCCCTCGTGCCGACCGCGACCACCGTCGCACCGGCGGTGACCAGCGACCGCGCGACGGCCTCGCCGCTGGTGCTGGTCGCGCCCGCGACCAGCACCACGCGACCGGTGAGCGACCCATCGCTCACGCGGCGGCCTCCGTCGTCCCGGTGATCCCGGCCGTCGACGCGATGACCGGCGCCATCTTCTTGTTGAGCGCCTCGTAGAACATCGACAGCGGGAACTCGTCGTCCATGACCGCGTCGGTGTAGCCCTTCGGCGGTCCGGCGAGCGTCTCGGTGGGGAGTCCGCGCGCCCAGGCCGAGGCCGGGTGCGGCGTGAGCGTCCGGGTGAGCATCTCGTACGCGGCGAGCCAGTGCGCCGCCTTCGGCCGGTCGATCGAGCGCCGGTACAGCTCGTTGATCTCGTCGCTGAGGGCGATGATGACGTCCGGGACGGCCTCCCAGTCGATGGTGAGTTGCGTGTCCGTCCAGTGCAGGACGTCGTGCTGGTGCATCCACGCGAAGAGCAGCTGGCCGCCGAGGCCGTCGTAGTTGCGGACACGGCTGCCGGTGATCGCGAAGCGGAAGATGCGGTCGAACACGACGGCGTACTGCACGAGGCGCGCGTGGTCACGGATGGCCCGCTGCGCGTCCTGGAGGCTCGCATCCGGCAGCGCCGAGAGGGTGCGTTCCAGACGCACGGACTCACGGAACGCGGTGAGGTCGCAGCGCAGCTCCTCGAGCGAGTAGAGGAAGAACGGCATCCGCTGCTTGATCATGAACGGGTCGAACGGCAGGTCTCCGCGCATGTGCGAGCGGTCGTGGATGATGTCCCACATCACGAAGACCTGCTCGGTGAGCTCCTGGTCGTCGAGCATCGCGCGTGCGTCGTCAGGGAGGTCGAGCTTGGTGATCTCGGCGGCTGCGCGGACGACCCGGCGGTAGCGAGCGGCCTCGCGGTCCTGGAAGATCGCGCCCCACGTGAACGTCGGCAGCTCGCGCATCGCGACGGTCTCGGGGAAGAGCACGGCGGAGTTCGTGTCGTACCCGGGGGTGAAGTCGACGAACCGCAGCGCGACGAAGAGTGCGTTGCCGTAGTCCCCGGCCTCGAGCTCGGCGATGAACTCGGGCCAGATGACCTCGACCAGGACGGCTTCGACGAACCGCGAGGAGCTGCCGTTCTGCGTCACCATCGGGAACACGACGAGGTGGCCGAGCCCGTCGACGCGGTGCTGCTGCGGCTGGAACGCGCTCAGGGAGTCGAGGAAGTCGGGGACGCCGAACCCCTCGTCGCGCCACCGGGCGAAGTCGTGCTGCACGGCCTCGAGGAAGGCCGCGTCGTGCGGGAAGTGCGGTGCCAGCTCGGCGATGGCCGGGACGATCGTCGCGACGTGCTCGGTCGCGGCAGCGTGGTCGGCAGGCTCGGGCACGGAGCCGTCCTGCACCTGGAGGGTCTGCAGCGCGGTGACGGCGTCCCGCAGCCGGAGCCAGGCCGGGTGGGCGGCGACCTCGCGCACGGACAGGCGGTCCTCGACGACCTCGGGTTCTCCGACGATGGCGTCCTTCGAGAACTCCTGGACGAACTGCGACATGTCGTACCTCCCGTCGTTGGGCTGGCTGCGGGTGCGCTGGTGCATCGAGCCTAGGGAAGATCGGGGGGCGCAAAGTTGCCCATCTGCGGCGGAAACGTGCGCGTCCGACGGTGTCGCGCTCCGAACTGATCGCACCGCGCAAGGTTCCTCCGTTGCAGGGCTGGACTGCGCTCGACATCGCTTCACCGGTACGGTCGCAGTGAGCTTCAGGGAGGACCGTGGACGAACGGATCAGCGACGGGTCGAGCGTCGACATCGAGGTCGTCCACCCCGGTGACCCGGTGGCCGACGGGATCGTGCGGACGTACCTCGCCGAGGTCGCGTCGCGCTGGTACGGACGCTCGGCGACCGAGGAGGAGGTCGACCGGGCGCTGCGCGACGAGCCGTACGACGACCTGCACGGCGCGTCCGGGGTGTTCCTCGTCGCCGTCGAGCAGGGTCGAGCGATCGCGTGCGCCGGAGCGCGGTTCGGTGCCGGTGTCGGTCTCGGTGTCGCCGAACTCACGAAGGTCTTCACCCTGCCCGAGTCGCGTGGACGGGGCACGGCGGCCCGGCTCGTGCGCGAGCTCGAGGCGGCGTGCCGTCGCCGCGGGATCGGCGTGCTCCGGCTGGACACCCGTGCCGAACTCGCCGAGGCCTGTGCGCTCTACGAGCGGCTCGGCTTCGAGCGCGTACCCGCCTTCACCGACGACCCCTACTCGGACCGGTGGTACGCGAAGCGGCTCTGAACCGCAGCGACCGTGGGTCGGGAGGCGCGGGGCGGCGCCGCACCGCGCCTCCTGGTCGAGCCGTGGTCGCGTCCACGGCTGCCGGGCCGACGACCGGACCCGGCTGGGTCAGCGCCGCCGCCCCGCGCGGCGCATCGGGACGTGTCCCCACCAACCGAGGCCGTCGGCGTCCACGTCGAGGTGGTCGAGCCACCGGCCGAGCGGCTCGCCGATGTTGAAATCGGCGACTTCCCAGCCGAACTCCTCGGGTGTGGCTTCCTCGCCGGTCGTGTAGGCGTCCAGCCAGTCGATCGTCGTCGAGCGCTCGCGGACGATGCCGACGCGCGGGCCGCCCCAGGGAGCGTCGTAGACCACGCGGAAGCCGTCCTCGGTCGCCCAGGCATCGTGGACGACCACGGACTCCGCTTCGGTCGGGCCGCCGTCGCGGAGCTTCCGCAGGCAGGCGAGGAGCGCCCGCGGTCCCCACTCGTCCGACCCCGCCGCCTCGAGTTCGGCGATCAGTTCGGCATGTCGCTCGCTCAGCACCCGGACACACCGCCGGGTCCCGTCGTCTCGACCACGCTGCGCGTCAGGCGCTCGGGCCGCTCGTCCGGTTCAACCGGTCGGCCGCACGCCCGAGGAGCCAGTTCACGGCCCACCCGACCACGCCGATGACCGGCACCGCGACGATCACGACGGTCCAGACGATCTTCACGAGGTCGCTCCGACGTCGGTCCCGCCACACCTGCACCAGCGCCAGCACGTCCAGCGCCAGCACGACCAGCAGGACCAGCACGTGTGCGCCGCCCAGGTTCTCGAGCACGTCGTTCTCCCCTCGTCCGCCGCGGCGCAGGGATGCGCTGCGCGGCGGTCCAACGATAGGAGGGCGCGGCGGGTGGTTCGTCAGTCCAGCGGTTGACATCGCTGCTCGCCGGGCGGGCCGAGCGCGAACGCGCACGCTGGGCTGTCCGGGGCACGTCCTGGTCCTCCGATCGTCGGACTGCTCCCGGGCACGGTCGGGTCTACCGTCTGTTGCGTGCGGCAACGACGCCGCACGATGACGAATCGAGCATCATGCAACGACGGATGAAGCACCTCGTCGCGATCGCGCTGAGCGCCGGTGTCGTGGGGGCACTGCTGCCCGCGGTCGCCGCCCAGGCGGTCACGACGAGCGACACCCCGGACTTCGGGAGCAACGTCAAGATCTACAGCCCATCGACGCCGACCTCGACGATCCAGGCCGACGTCGACGCGGCGTTCAACGCGCAACTCCGGAGCACGACCGCGCAGTTCGGGACGCAGCGCTCCGCCTTCCTGTTCAAGCCGGGGAGCTACGGCCGCGTGTGGGCCAACCTCGGCTTCTACACGACGGTCGCCGGCCTGGGGAAGAACCCCGACGACGTGACCATCAACGGCGCCGTCAACGTCGACTCCGGATGGAACGCCGGTGACGAGAAGAACGCGACGCAGAACTTCTGGCGGTCGGTCGAGAACGTGGCGATCGTCCCCGAGGGCGGGACCGACCGCTGGGCCGTGTCCCAGGCCGCGCCCATGCGCCGGGTCCACGTCAAGGGCAACCTGACCATGGGGCCCTCGAACCAGGACGGCGGCCAGGGGTACTCGTCCGGCGGGTACATCGCGGACACGAAGGTCGACGGCACGGTCACCTCCGGCTCGCAGCAGCAGTGGTACACCCGCAACTCGTCGATCGGGTCCTGGCAGGGCGGCAACTGGAACATGACGTTCTCGGGCGTGCAGGGCGCTCCCGCGAACGACTTCTCGAAGAGCTACACGACCCTGTCCACCACGCCGACGACCCGCGAGAAGCCGTACCTGTACGTCGACTCGTCGGACAAGTACCACGTGTTCGTCCCCTCGCTCCGGCAGAACTCGTCGGGCGTGACCTGGCCGAACACCGCCGGCACGGACATCCCGATGCGGAACTTCTACGTCGCCCACCCGGGTGACTCGGCGGCGACGATCAACAGTGCGCTGTCGCAGGGCCTCAACCTGTTCTTCACGCCGGGCACCTACCAGCTGAACGCGCCGATCGCGGTCACCCGTCCCGACACGGTCGTCACCGGGATCGGCTTCCCGACGCTCGTGCCGACGCAGGGCAACGAGGTGCTCACCTCGACCGACGTCGCCGGCGTGAACGTGTCGAACCTCGTCGTCGACGCCGGTTCGCAGAACAGCGCCCAGCTGGTCCGACTCGGCACGAGCGGCTCGCACGTCGACCACGCCGCCGACCCGCAGAGCATCCAGGACGTCTTCTTCCGCGTGGGTTCGAGCATCCAGGGCAAGGCGACGACGACCCTCCAGGTCAACGCGGACGACACCCTGGTCGACCACATCTGGGCCTGGCGCGCCGACCACGGCGGAGCGGCCACCGGGTGGACGGTCAACACCGGCGCGACCGGCGTCGAGGTGAACGGCAACGACGTCCTCGCGACCGGTCTGTTCGTCGAGCACTACCAGAAGTACGAAGTGCAGTGGAACGGCAACAACGGACGGACGATCTTCTTCCAGAACGAGATGCCGTACGACGTGCCGGACAACGCGTCGTGGCAGAGCCCGACCGGTGCCGGCTACGCCGCCTACAAGGTCGCCGCGAACGTCACGAGCCACGAGATCTGGGGCGGCGGTGTCTACTGCTTCTTCAACACGAACCCGGCGGTGCACGCCGACCGGGCGTTCGAGGTCCCGCAGACCGCCGGCGTCCGTGCGCACGGGCTCGTCACGGTGTCCCTCGGTGACACGGGCACGATCTCGAGTGTGATCAACGGGGTCGGGGGAGCGGTGCCGACGACGGCGGGGAACACCGCCCCCAACCGGCTGGCGTCCTACAACTGATCCCGAGCGGGTCCCCGGCCGAGGGTCGCTAGAACAGGTTGCCGCCGCTGGCGACCTGGATCGCGATGACGGCTCCGGCGAAGACCAAGAGCACGCCGACCAGTGTCGCGAGTGCGACTGGCCACCCCGTCCGGCGTCGGGCACGGCGCGCGATCGAACCGACGACCCCCGCGACGAGGACGACGAGTGTGAGGACGAGGTGCCAGTTGCGCACGGCCGCGCCGGGGTCGTCAGCGCTGCTGCACCCCGGCGACGGTTGCGCGCACCCGGCGAACGCGAGCTGGCCGATGAGGACGCCGAACCACGCCGCCGGGCTCACCAGGACGGCCGCGCCGAGGAGCAGGACGGTGGCGACGAGGTCGACCGAGCCGGGGTCGCGCGGTGGCGGCGCCTGCTCGGCTCGCGGTGGGTGCAGCACCAGGTCGTCGCCGGGATCGTCCTACCAGTCATCGCGTGCCCCCATGCACCCAGCGTAGGCGGGGGCGGTGGACGCGAGTGGACGGCGGACGGGAGGCGCGGGTCGGGCCCGCGCCGCGCCTCCCGTCAGAAGCGGGTCGAGCCGCGCAACCGGCGCGGCCGGCCGTCGGGGTCCACGGCGAGGCGCGCGGCGGGACGCGCCCACAGACGCTGCAGCGCGGAGACCGGCTCCGGCTCGTGCTGGCGGATGCGCCCAGGGGGTCGCGGGCCGGGCTGCCCGTCCTCGTGCCAGTGGTCGAGCGCACGTGCCGTGGAGCGCCAGAGGGCGAGCAGATCCGCGCCGGACCCGGTGAACCGCTCGTCGTCGGGCGTCGTCGCGAGGTGCTCCGCCCAGAGCTCGTGGCGGAGGTCCCGGGCGAGGCACCGGTCGTCGTCCGAGGTGTCCACGACGGCGCACGTGAGTTCGCTGTCGGACGTCCACGAGCGGCGGTTGAAGTTGTCCGAGCCGATGGTGAACCACTCGTCGTCGACGATGCAGACCTTGGCGTGGATGTAGATCGGGCGGCCGTCCTCGTGCTCGAGGTCGAAGGCGCCGACACGGTCGGGTGCGGTGCGACGGAGCGTCCGGAGCGCCTCGATCTGGCCGAACCGGCTCGGGGGACCGCCCAGCGGCCCGTCCGAGTTCGGGTACCGCGGCACGAGGACGATGACACGGAGGTCCCGGTTGCGTTCGAGGGCCTCGGCGATGCCGGTCGCGACCTCGCGGGACCAGAGGTACTGGTCCTCGATGTAGAGCAGCGATCGCGCTCGGGCGAAGGCCTTGCCGTACGCGCGGGCGATGCTCCGCTCACCCAGGGGCGCGAACGGGAACGGCGGGCGCTTCACCCCGTACGTGCGGAGGAGCTGCACGGCGTGGTGCCCGGCCGGTGGTGGTGGCGCCGTGCGTTCGGGCAGGGGCTCGGGGCGGCGCGGCATGTGGACGAGGCGTTGCAGCAGCATCCGGTACGGCAGGCTGCGGTCGAGGGGGAGCGGGTCGTCCCACCGCTCGGCGAAGACGGCGAGCACGTCCGCGACGACCGGCCCGCGGAGCTCCATCGACGCGTCGTGCCAGGCCGGGCGCTCCCCGTAGCGGGCGTCGATCGAGACGGGCTGCGGGTCGCCCTCGTGCGCGGCGTCGTCGCGACGGCTGTGGCAGAGGTCGATGCCGCCGACGAACGCGACGTCGCGCGAGGGGTCGTCGCGGTGCTGGATGACGAAGAACTTCTGGTGGTGCGAGCCGAACACCCGGACGCGCTGGTCGAGCAGCACCTGGCCGCCGGCGTCGTTGATCTTCCGGCCGAGCAGCTCGTTCGACCGGGCGCTGATCGAGGCCGAGACGCGCTCGCCGTGGGACCGCCAGATGAGCCCGCGCACCTCGACGCCCGCTCGTGCGCGGTCGGCCAGCAGATCCCCGATCGTCGGGCCGTCCGGCAGCAACCGCTCGTCGGCGTCGCCGCGCCAGTCGGTGAACCAGACGCGGTCACCGGGGCGGAGGGCGGTCAGTTCCGCGTGGATGCGGTCGAAGTAGGCGGCGCCGTGCACGAGCGGCCGGACGTGGTTGCCCTCAGACCACGGTGCCGCGTCGGCGCCGGTGTCCCCCTCGGCGTCGGGCCGGTTCCGGTCCGTGTCGTCGTCGGGGCGTCCCGCGTGCACGCCGGTGGCCAGGTTGCCTCGCTCGTCGCGGGAGAGGAACCAATCAGCTGGACCGGTACGCACAGTCGAACAGTACGGGACGGCGCCGTTCAGGGGCGCGAGCCCGGCAGGGGGATCTCGTGGCGGTCGTCCCACGGCTCGGCCCAGCCGAGGCGGTCGAACAGAGCGTCGAGGAGCATCGCGGTGAAGCCCCAGACGACGTGCTGCTCGGGGCCGGAGTCGATCGTGAACGCCGGGCCGCGCCACTCCTGGCCGCCGCGGCGGATCACCGTCACGCCGCGGTGGGCTGGGTCGAGCAGGTCGGCCACCGGCGCCCGGAACACCGCGGCGGACTCGGCCTCGTCGACGACCCGGACGGGCGAGGAGTCGCGCCACCACCCGAGCACCGGCGTGACGAGGTGCCGCGAGAACGCGAGCGGCACCGGGGCGATCGTACCGAGGACGTCCACGCCCGCGGTGTCGATGCCGGTCTCCTCGCGGGCTTCCCGGAGTGCCGCGGCGGTCGCGTCCGTGTCACCGGGGTCGACCCGGCCGCCGGGGAACGCGATCTCGCCGGGGTGGGCGCGGAGCGTGGTGGCCCGTGCGAGCAGCAGGACGTCGAGGTCCCGCGAGACGTCGGTGCCGGCGGCTCCCACGGCGGGGCGGTCGCTCGGGACGTCGTCGAGTTCGCCGAACAGGATGAGGACGGCCGCGTTGCGGGAGGCACTGGCCACCGGCATGCCCGTGACGAGCGGGGCGGCACCGGGACCGACGAGCGCGGAGAGCTGCTGACGCGCCGGGTTCACGTCGTCAGCCTAGGTGCTGCGCTCCGAGGCGGAACATCCGGAAGGTGCGCCCCCGGGGGATCTCCGAGGCACGACCCGTACGTTCCGAGTCAGCACCACCGGGACCACGGCGGTCCCGAACCGACACTGCACGGGAGCAGACCATGAGCGACACCGACGGCACCGCACCGAAGAACGACCCCGAGGGCACCCCGAAGCCGGACGGCCTCGGCGAGGACGGCACGATCCCCAACGAGCCCGACGGTCTCGCCGCCGGACACGTGGGCGACGACTCGCACTTCAACCCCGAGGAGGACGACGGCACGGAGTGAGGACACTCGTCACCGCCACGATCGGGGTCGGGCTGGCCCTGGCGCTCGCCGGGTGCTCGTCGCCCGGGTCCGCCTGCGCCGACTACGGGCAGGGCAACACGGTGAACGTCGTCGTGCCCGAGCACCTCGCGGACGCCGTCGAGTCGGTCGCGGTGTGCATCGGGACCGACTGCACGCCCGAGCAGGAGTCGGCGACGTCCGAGGTCGACGGCGCGACCTGGACGGTCCCGGTCGAGCAGACGCAAGACGAACGCGGCCGTGTGGCGCTCTTCGGCGCCGACGGTGCGCGGCTCGACGAGCGCGGCGTTGAGCTGGCCTGGACGGACTACGGCTTCGGCGCACCCCTGCAGTGCCGGGGGAGCGGTGTCGCCGGGGTCAGACTCGACTGACGGCCCGAGGCGCGGGCTGCACCGGACTGTGAGCTCGGAGGCTAGAGCACCCGCTCCAACAACCGCAGCGTCCCTGCGATGTCCACGTCGCGGTCGAGCAACCACTGCACCTGCAACCCGTCGAACGCCGCGATGATGAGCGACGCGACCTGGTCGAGGTCCGCATCGCTGTGCCGACCGGTGGCGACGAGCTCGTCGCGCAGTTGCTGCGCCAGATCAGCGCGCGCCGTGGCGAACCGCGCCGCGAAGTACGACCGCGCGGTCTCGTTCCCCGCCTCCACCGAGGCGCCGAGCAGCGTCGTGTAGAGCGTCACCAGGGCCGGCTCGCTGACGTTCCGGTGGGCGACGAACTCGAGCCGGGGGAACACGCCGCCGGTGTCGCCCAACGCCCGGTTCGACGCGTCGTCACGCTCCCGCAGCACCTCGACGAGCAGGGCCTCGCGCGACGAGAAGTAGTGCCGGAGTGCGGCGTGCGAGATGCCGATCGCCTCGCCGATGGCCCGGAGCGAGGTCCCGTCGATGCCGCGGGAGGCGACGACCTCGAGCGTCTGGTCGAGGATCTCCTGCCGGCGCTGCACGCCCTTGGCGTACGGCCCGCGGCTGCCGGTTCCATCGTTGGAGGTCACCCGGACCAACCTACCGGCAGCGATGAGCCGCCGAAGTGCTCGCGCAAAGTACCGAAACAAAAACTTCCGGTCGGAGGTTTTGAGTGCTACTGTCCCGATCACCTAGTAGCACTAGGGATTCAGCGGGCCCCGAAGCCCCCTATGACTCGAGGAGGAGTCATGTCGACACCGACGTCGAAGGAAGAACCCACACGCGGCATCGCCGGAACCGCATCCCCCGCGGTCACCGCAGCCGCCGGCGCCACCGCCACGGACGCCGCAGCGTCCCGAGCGTTCTCGGTCGAGGGCATCACGCAGTCCGTCAGCACGATGCGGGTCGGCCGCGGCTACCTCTGGGGCCTCAGCTTCGCCCAGTTCGGCCTCTTCGTCGCCCTGCTCACGCCGGTCTTCGTGAGCATGTCGATCAAGGCGACCGAGCTCAACCCGTCGAACCCCGAGACGATCGTCGGTTCGGTCCTGCCGTTCGGCGCGATCGGTGCCCTGCTCGCGAACCCGCTCTTCGGCGCGATCTCGGACCGCACCCGCACCCGCTGGGGTCGTCGTCGACCGTGGATGGTCGGCGGCGTCATCGTCTTCGTCGGTGCGCTCGCCTGGCTCGCGTTCTCGCCGAACGTCCTGCAGCTCACCCTGGCGTGGGTCCTCGCGCAGGTCACCGCCAACGCGGTCCTCGCCACCCTGACCGCGAGCTTCGCCGACAACGTGCCGGAGTTCCAGCGCGGCAAGGCCTCGAGCGTCATCGCGCTCGCGCAGAACACCGCGATCCTCGCCGGTCTGTACCTGGCCGTCTACCTGGTCGGCAACCTGCCGATGCTCTTCATCGTCCCGGGCATCATCGCGATCATCGCGATCCTCGTCTACTCGTTCGTGGCCCGCGACGAACTGCCCACGACGCCGATCAAGCCGTTCAGCTGGGTCAACCTGATCAGCTCGTTCTGGACCAACCCGATCAAGCACCGCGACTTCGGGCTCGCCTGGTGGGGGCGCTTCCTCATCACCTTCGGCACGTTCATGTTCACGACCTACCGCCTGCTGTACATGGAGGACCGGATCGGCCTCCCGCAGAAGGAGGCCGTCGGCATCGTCGCGTTCGGTGTGCTCCTCTACACCGTCGCCCTGCTGGTCAGCGCCGCGCTCTCCGGGTGGGTGTCCGACCGCGTCGGCCGCCGCAAGGTCTTCGTGTGGAGCTCCACGGCCCTCACCGCCGTCGGCCTGGTGATCCTGGCGCACGTCGACACGGTCGGCGGGTTCTACTTCGCCGAGATCGTGATGGGCTTCGCCTTCGGCATCTACTCCGCCATCGACACCGCCCTCATCGTCGACGTGCTGCCCGACCCGGAGCGCCCCGGCAAGGACCTCGGCGTGATCAACATCGCGAACGCGCTGCCGCAGTCGCTCGCCCCGGCCGTCGGCCTCTTCCTCCTCGGCGTCGGGGGCGGTCAGAACTACACGCTCATGCTCTGGGGCGCGGGTGTCGCGGTGATCCTCGGCGCACTCGTGATCTTCCCCATCAAGTCGGTGCGGTAGACGGCGCACCAGCGCACGGTCCTGGAGGCGCGACCCGACTCGCGAAGGCGAGTCGCGCCTCCAGGCGGTCACCGCACACACCGCAAGCCTCCCTGAAAGGACCAGCCATGGCACCCGCCATCTCCCTGCAGCTCTACACGGTGAACGCCGCGCTGGAGCCCGACCTCGACGGCGGCGTCCGCCGCCTCGCCGACATCGGCTTCGACACCGTCGAGGCGTTCGCGTTCGTCGACCGAGCAGCGCAGCTCAAGGAAGCGTTCGACGCCCACGGCATCACCGCGAAGACCGGCCACGCCTTCCTCGTCGAGGAGACCATCCCGCTGCCCGACGGCACCGTGATGACCGCTCCGTCGCACGCCGACACCTTCGCCGCGGCGAAGGAGCTCGGCCTCGAGATCGTGATCGACCCGTTCGTCGGCCCCGACCACTGGACCACCCGCGAGGGCGTCGAGCGGGTCGCGGCCCGACTCAACGCCGCCGCCGCCGAGGCGGCCGAGCACGGCCTCCGTGTCGGCTACCACAACCACGACCACGAGCTCCGACCGCAGATCGACGGCCGGCCCGCACTGCAGGTGCTCGCCTCGCTGCTCGACCCGGGCGTGGTGCTCGAGCTCGACCTGTACTGGGCCTCCGCCGCGGGCATCGACCTCGTGCCGTTCATCGAGGAGCTCGGTGACCGCATCGTCGCCGTGCACGTCAAGGACGGCCCCATGCGCGACGACATCTCCACCGCGACGATCCCCACCGACCAGACCCCGGCCGGCCAGGGCGACGTCCGGCTCGCCGAGGCGCTGCGTGCCGCGACGGCCCTCGAGTACGCCGTGATCGAGTTCGACGGCTTCGCGGGGGACGTCTTCGACGGGGTCGCCCAGTCGTACGAGTGGCTCGCCGCGCAGCTCGCACCGAGCGGATCGGCGGTGTCCGCATGACCCGCACCGGCAAGGTCGGCATCGGCTTCATCGGCGCCGGCATGATCAGCGAGCAGTACCTCGCGAACCTCACGACCTTCCCCGACGTCGAGGTCGTCCGGATCGGCGACATCGACACGGAGCGTGCTGCGGCGTCGGCGGCGAAGTGGGGCGTCGCGGCCTCCGGCGACGGTGCGTCGGTCCTCGCCGACCCCGACGTCGAGATCGTCATCAACCTGACGCTCCCGGCCACGCACGTGGCGGTGTCCACGGACGCCCTCCGCGCGGGCAAGCACGTGTGGAGCGAGAAGCCGATCGGGGTCGACCGCGAGTCCGCGGCCGGCCTGGTCGCCCTCGCCGACGAGCTCGGGCTCAAGCTCGGCATCGCGCCCGACACCGTGCTCGGCCCGGGGTGGCAGACCGCCAAGCGGGCGATCGAGGCCGGCGCGATCGGCACGCCGCTCACCGCGGTCACGAGCATGCAGTGGCAGGGGCCGGACGTCTTCCACCCGAACGCGTCGTTCCTCTACGCCAAGGGCGCCGGCCCGCTGTTCGACATCGGCCCGTACTACTTCACGGCGCTCGTGCACCTGCTCGGGCCGATCGACTCCGTCGTCGCGACCGGGTCGCGGTCCCGCGAGACCCGGGAGCTCGTCGTCGGGCCGAACGCGGGCCAGTCGTTCCCCGTCGAGGTGCCCACCCACGTGTCCGTCCTGTCGTCGTTCGAGCAGGGCGGCAACGCGCAGTCACTGCTGTCGTTCGACACCCCGCTGTTCCGGCACGGCGTCTTCGAGGTCAACGGCACCGAGGGCACGATCGTCCTGCCCGACCCGAACACCTTCGGCGGCGGGCACCCGATCCGGATCGCCCGACCGATCCCCGCCGGTGCCTCGTGGCCGTTCGAACAGGAGTGGGAGACGCTCCTCGACGAGGAGCCGACGGTCGGCCGGGGCCTCGGCGTGCTCGACATGGCGCGGGCCATCCGCGGCGGCGGTTCGCACATCGCGACCGGTGCCGTCGGGTACCACGTGCTCGACGCGATGGTCTCGGTTGAGGAGTCCATCGAGCGGCGGTCGTTCGTCGAGGTCGAGTCCACCGTCGGGGCGATCGCGTCCCTGCCGGAGGACTTCGACCCGTTCGCTGCCACGCTGGAGACGGCGCCGGCCGCGGTCTGACGACCGGGGCACCAGACGGGAGGCCCTGCTCACGTCCGCCTCGTGCGGAACGTGCGCAGGGCCTCCCGTCGTGTCCGTGGTCACCAGGGGACGACGCCCGCGTCCTCGAAGAAGCCACCACGCGGGCCGTCGTCCGGCAGCGTCGCGAGCCGCACCGCCGTCGCCGCGCCCTGCGCGGCCGTGCGGTCGCCGCTGAAGCCGTTGAAGTCCGTCGCGACGAGCCCCGGGCATGCAGCGTTGATGATGACCGCGGTGTCCGCGAACGCCCTCGCGTACTGGGTCGTGATGCCGTTGAGGAACGTCTTCGACGGGGCGTACGCGGCCATCACCGGACCCGGCTGGCGGCCGAGGGAGCCCATGCTGCTCGACGCGTTCACGATGCGCGGCGCGGGGGAGCGGCGCAGCAGCGGCAGCATCGCGTTCGTCACGCGGACGACGCCGTAGACGTTGACGTCGACGACCTGCCGGACGACGTCGAGGTCGAGCGTCGTCGGGTCCTGCGTCCACGTCACCGGGTCGAACGGTCCCGAGATCCCGGCGTTGTTCACGAGGACGTCGAGTCGGCCGAAGCGCTCCTCGACCTCTGCTGCGGCGTCCGCCACGCTCTCGTCGCTCGTCACGTCGAGCCGGACCCCGTGGGCATCGACCCCGCTCGCCCGCAGTCGTTCCACTGCTTCCTCGCGACCGGTGTCGCTCCGTGCGCCGACGAGCACGCGCATCCCCGTCGCACCCAGCTGCTCGGCGATCGCGTACCCGATGCCCTTGTTCGCGCCGGTCACCAGCGCGGTCGTCTTGTCGTTCTCCATGTGCTCGATCGTCGGTCCGGGGTGGTTCCCGCGTCCAACACCGATCGGGTGGGTGGTGATACTCGCCGGGTATCGGCCGGCGTAGGCTGCCGGTCGTGGACGATGTCGAGACGCGCGAGCTCCGGTACTTCGTCGCCGTCGCCGAGGAACTGCACTTCGGCCGCGCGGCGCTCCGGCTCGGGATGGCGCAGCCGCCGTTGTCGCGGGCGATCCGGCAGCTCGAGGAGCGGATCGGCGTCCGGCTCTTCGACCGTGACCGTCGTGGCGTGACCCTGACCGACGCGGGGTCGGCGCTCCTGCGCGAAGCCCCGGCCGCCCTCGACGCCGTGCGCGCGGCCGTCCGGCGGACCCGACGCGCGGGGGCACCGGAGCAGCGGCTCGTCCTCGCGACGAAGGCCGGGTCGTCGCACGAGTTCCTGCAGGCACTGCTCGACGCCGCCCCCGAGGACGTGCCGGTCGACGTGGTGCTCTGCGAGATCGGCGAGCAGGCGGGACTCCTCCTCGACGGCACGGCGGACGTGGCGGTGATGCACCGGCCGTTCGACGACTTCGCCGGGATCGAGTCGGTCGACCTGTACTCCGAGCCGCAGGTCGCGATCGTCCCCGCGTCCCACCCGCTCGCCGACCGCCGGTCCCTCACGATGGCCGAGGTGTCGTCGGTCCCCGACCTGCCGATGGCGCGGTGGCCGCTCGCCGACTGGACCTACCCGCCGGGACCGGGGCCGGAGGTGCACTCGCAGTCGCAGCTGGCGCAGCTCGTCGCGCTCGGTCGCACGCTGCTCGTGATCCCGCGCTCGAGCCGGGCCTGGCAGTGGCCCGAGCACGTCGCGGTGCCGGTGCTCGACGCGCCCCTCGCGACGACGGTGCTCGGGTGGCCGGTCGGGCGGGAGACGCCGGCGGTCGCGCGGCTCGTGGCGACCGGGCTGCGGATCGGGGAGGCCGCTGGCGCGGTCAGCGCCTGACGGGGCCGGTCAGCGCCTGACGGGTCCGGTCAGCGGCGGGTGGCGTGCTGCCGCAGCGCGACCACCACGCGGTCGAGGAGGTCGTCGACCTCGTCCTGCCGGTAGCCCTCGCGGAACTTGGTCGGCTGGAAGCGCGCCAGGGTGACGTCCTCGGGCGTCAGCGGATCGACCGGACGTCCGGCCTCGTACCCGGCCAGGGTCGCCCGGACCCGGTCGAGGAAGTCGTCGACCTCGCGCTGGTCGTACCCTTCGCGCCACTTCGTCGGTGCGAACTTCGCGTTCGCCACATCGCTCGCGAGCATGCTCTCCCCCTCGTGCCGGACCCCTCGTGCCGGCGTGTTCGACGATGCTCGCACAGGTCACCCGGCGGGTGTGCCCGTCCAGACCCGGTCGATCGGCACCTCGTGGCCGAGCACCGCGACCGCCGCACGGTGCCCCGAGTACAGCGCGCCGGCCACGGTCGCGGGGTCGTCGGTCCACGTCGCCTCACCCGCCAGGTGCACGCGCCCCGCGATCGGCACCGCGAGGTCGTCGTGGTCGCTCGTCGTCGACCCCGGCAGCATGTGCGCGTACGAGCCCCGGGCGAACGGGTCGTCCTGCCACGCCGTCACGAGCACCGACGTCGGCGTCCCCACGGCGTCGCCGTACAGTCGCCGGAGCTGCTCGAGCACCGAGTCCGCGACCCGCTCCTCGCTCCAGCTCCGGATCGCCCGCGCTGCCGGACCGGCCGCGAAGGTGAGCAGCGTCGGCACCCCGTCGAGCCGCGTCAGGTCGTACCAGGAGTGCCACCACCGTCCGGCCGGACCGAGCTGCCGGACCGCGTAGACGTCGGCGTCCCAGAACCGCTCCGGGAACCGCAGGACGACCTTCTCGAAGGCGTTCATCCGCAGCCGTCCGAGTGCCTGCCGGTGCCGTGCGGGCAGCGGTGGCTCGATCACGAGGTCGCCGGCCTGCAGCACCCCGACGGGCACCGTGACGACGACGGCCTCGGCGTGGAACGGGCCGCGGCTGCTCGTGACCACCACCCCGCCGTCCCCGTGGTCGATGCGCTCGACGGCATGCCCGAGCCGGACGTCGAGCCCCGCGGCGAGGTGTGCGGGCAGGGCGTCGTAGCCGTCCGGGAACACCACCTCGTCGCCCGCGATCGTGTCGTCGTCGAGCCCGTGCGCGGCGAGCTCGTCGCTCGCGACCCCGTACTGCTCCTCGCTCCGGTGCTCGAGGTGCTCGCTGACCCGTTCCGCCCGCTCGGCGTCCCAGCCCTGCGCCGCGACTGTCCGGGCGACCACGTCGCGGTAGCTGTCGAGCGGCGCCGATCGCTCGATCTCGTCGGCCAGGGCGCGGTCGACCGTCCGCACGTCGTCGGCGAACCGGGCGGCTGCACCGGCGTCGAGCCGACGACCGTCGGGCCCGTGGTACGCGATCGGCCGGCTGTCGACCTGGTACCCGCCGACGGTGAACTCGACCGTGCGGATGCCGAACGCGGCGACGGCGTCGGCCACGGCGTTGTCCTCGACGCCGTGGATCCACGAGGCGCCGAGGTCCGTCACATGCCCGTCGGTCCGGTCGGTGTGGACCCGACCGCCGATCCGGTCCCGGGCCTCGAGCACGACGACCCGGCGCCCGGCCCCGGCGAGCACCCGTGCGGCTGCGAGCCCCGCCACGCCCGCACCGATCACGACGACGTCGGCGTCCTCCATGCTGGTGCTCCTCTCGGGACTGGATCAAGATTGACACAGCCAGGTGCGGAAATCGTTGCTGAGGTCTAGTTTCAGTGCTCGTATCCACAGAGTCGTGGAGCGACGGCGACGGTTTCCGTCGCTCGCCATCGAGAGAGCGTGGTGGTCATGCGAGACGAACGGGTCGTGACGGTGTCGACCGAGACCGTCGGCACGGAGAAGGGACTGCGACCGGGGGCCATCGGCCTGGTCGGCAGCGTCGTCATGGGCATCTCGTCCACCGCGCCCGCCTACAGCCTGGCCGCGAGCCTCGGGTTGGTCGTGGCGAGTGGGGGAGCGCTCCTCGCCGGGGTGAAGGCCCCGGCGATCATGCTGCTCGCGTTCATCCCGATGTGGATGATCGCGGTGGCCTACCAGGAGCTCAACCGCGAGGACCCCGACTGCGGCACGACGTTCACCTGGGCGACCCGGGCGTTCGGTTCCGTGACGGGGTGGCTCGGCGGGTGGGGGATCATCGCCGCGGACGTCATCGTGATGGCGAACCTCGCCCAGATCGCCGGCTCGTACGGGTACTCGTTCGTCGGCGTCCTGACGAACGACCCGGCGATCAGCGCCCTCGGGAACAGCACGCTCTGGTCGACCGTCGCCGGGGTGGCCTGGATCGCCGTGATGACCTTCATCTGCTACGTCGGCGTCGAGGTGTCGGCCCGGCTGCAGTACGTCCTGCTCGGCATCGAGGTGCTCGTGCTCGTGATGTTCGCTGCCGTCGCGCTCGTGCGGGTCGGCACCGGCAACGGCGTCGAGGGCTCGATCACACCCTCGCTGTCGTGGCTGTGGCCGAGCGGCATGGACTTCGGGTCGGTCATCGCCCCCGCCATGCTCACGGCGATCTTCATCTACTGGGGCTGGGACACCGCCGTCTCGCTCAACGAGGAGACGAAGGACCCCGAGAAGACCCCTGGCCGTGCAGCCGTCATCAGCACGGTCCTGCTCCTCGTCATCTACGCCCTCGTGTCGATCGCGGCGATCGCGTTCGCCGGCGTCGGGACGAAGGGCATCGGCCTCGGGGCGCAGGGCAACGCGGACGACGTGTTCTCGGCGATCGGCCCGGCGCTCTTCGGCAACTCGTTCCTCGGGCACGCGGCGATGGCCCTGCTGTCGTTCTCGATCCTCACCTCGGCGTCCGCCTCGACGCAGACCACGATCATGCCGACCGCCCGGACCTCGCTCTCGATGGCGGTCTACAAGGCCCTGCCGTCGCACTTCGCCCGGATCCACCGGCGCTTCCTCACCCCGACCTGGTCGACCATCGGGATGGGCATCGCGTCGATCGGCTTCTACGTGCTGTTCACCGTCATCTCGACGAACCTGCTCACCGCCCTGATCGGTTCCGTCGGCCTGATGATCGCGTTCTACTACGGGCTGACCGGCTTCGCGTGCGTCTGGGTCTACCGACGGACGCTCTTCAACACCGTCCGGAACTTCGTCATGCGGGGGCTCGTCCCGTTGCTCGGCGGCCTGACGCTCGCGGTGACGTTCGTCTACGGACTCGTGCAGTTCGCCCAGCCCGACTGGCTGCAGGGCGACGACGGCAAGGACGTCACGATCCTCGGCATCGGAGCGGTCGCCGTGGTGGGTGTCGGCGCGATCCTCATCGGTGTCGTGCTGATGGTCGTCTGGTGGCTGCGGTCCCCGGACTTCTTCCGGGGGCGGACGCTCACGAGCACGAGCAACATCCTCGTCCTCGACGGCCCGGGTGGCGTCCCGGAGCCGACCGTCATCGCGCCCGACTTCTCGAACCTGCCGACGGGCAGCATCGCGGTCGACGAGGAGACCGGCAAGCGGTTCCGGCGGACGCGGTCGCGTCGCCGCGACGACGACTGATCTCGCGCACCGGCGGCGGACGGGAGGCGCGGGGCGGGCCCGCACCGTCCCTCCCGTCCGTCAGTCGGTGCGGTCAGTGCCGGTGGGACCGCCGTCGGCCGAGGATCGCGTCGAGCACCCGCGAGAACCGCGGACGCCGCGCCACCGGCTTCGTCTCGATGGACCGGGTCGGAGCGCGGAGCGCGAGATCGTGCAGCATGTTCCGCTTCGAGCCGTCCCAGTTCGCGAACAGGTACGCGCCGCCGAGGAACGACAGGCTCCGAACCGGCGTGCGCTTCCACGAGTCGGCCGCGACGTAGTACCCGCCGTGACCGGCGTGGATGTGCTTGATCACGGTGTCGACGTCGATGACGCTGGTGGTCGTCACGACGGCGGTGATGCCCGTTCGGTCACGGGCGACGTACTCGATGAGGTGTTCAGACACGAGGGCTCTTGGTCGGGTCGGGGCCCGTCGAGGTCGGGGAACGCGACACGACGAGGCATGGCCGGAATCGTCGTTGCTTCCGAAACCAAGAATACGCCGAGAACTCTGTGCAGGGCGAGGAGGAACCTGTCCGGATGCGCACCGTGAACACCACCGGGGGGATCCTGTTCGCCGCCGTCCTGGCCGTTGCCCTGACCGGGTGCAGCGGCGGGACGACCGCTGGCCCCACCGCCACCGCCACCCGCACCGTGACCGCCACGCCGACTGCTGTCGCCGAGAGCCCGACCCCGACGTCGACTCCGACCCCCACGCCGACGTGCGGCCCGTCGAGCGGTGCCGAGGCCGCCGCCCAGCCGATCGCCGACCTGCCGCTGCCGGCCGGGCTCGAGGACGCGAAGTGGGACGCCGCACGGGCCGACACGTCCGGGTACGAGGCGTGCGCCCCGCTGTCCTGGGTCACGGTGAGCCTGGACCTCGCGACCGGCAGCTCGCCCGTCGCGATCCTGCTCTTCCACGACGGCCGGTACCTCGGCACGGCCACGAAGGAGCAGTACGGCTTCGTCCCGGACATCAGCCGGACCGACCCGTCGACGATCGCGGTCGCCTACCGCTACGCGAAGCCGGACGAGTCGACTGCGGACGCGAGCGGTCGGACGGACGCGACGTTCCGGTGGGACGACGCTGCCGGGCGCGTGGTGATGACGGGGCAGGTGCCGCCGGCCGGCTGAGCCGCGACACCGCGACGCCGGCTGCCGGCTGCCGTCCGCCGTGGGCCTGCCATGCTGGACGCCATGCCGTTCCTCCGCACCGCCTGGCCGGGTGTCGCGCTCGCCCTCGCGATCGGGCTCGCCGCCACCGTCGTCGGCCGCGAGGTCCCGGTCGTCGGCGGCCCGGTCCCCGCGGTCGTGCTCGGCGCCCTGGTCGGGTGGCTCGTCCGCCGCCGACGACAGCACGACGGCACCGGTGCGGGCTCGGGCGGCGACCTCGGCCTGCTCCAACCCGGCGTGAAGTTCGCCTCGAGCCGGATCCTGCAGTTCGCCGTCGTCCTGCTCGGCGCCCAGCTCTCGATCGCCGAGGTGCTCCGCATCGGCGGCGAGACGCTGCCCGTGATGCTGACGACCCTCGTCGTGTGCCTCGTCGCAGCCTGGGGGATCGGTCGGCTGCTCCGGGTCTCGAGTGCCCTCCGCACGCTCATCGGCGTCGGGACGGGGATCTGCGGCGCCTCGGCGATCGCGGCCGTCACGCCCGTGATCGGCGCGGTCAGCGCGGACGTCGCCTACGCGATGTCGACGATCTTCCTGTGCAACATCGCCGCCGTCTTCGTCTTCCCCCTCGTCGGCCACGCACTGGGGCTCTCGCAGCACGCGTTCGGCGTCTTCGCCGGCACCGCGGTGAACGACACCTCGTCGGTGGTCGCCACGGCGACCGTCTACGGTCGCCAGGCGACCGACACGGCGGTGGTCGTGAAGCTGGTCCGGACGCTCATGATCATCCCGATCGTCGTGGGGCTGGCCGGCCTGGAGGCGCGGCGCACCTCCCGCGCGCAGGTCGCGTCCGGCGTGGACACGGGCCGCGCCGGGGGCGTCCGCGGGTTCCGCGTGTTCCGGTTGGTCCCGTGGTTCCTGGTCGGGTTCCTCGTGGTCGTGCTCCTCCGCACCCTCGGGGTCCTGCCGGCCGCAGCGGCCCCGGGGTTCTCCACCGCCGCGACGTTCCTCATCACGGTGGCGCTCGCCGCGATCGGGGTCTCGACGGACTTCGGCGCGCTCCGACGGGCGGGGTTCCGACCGATGCTGCTCGGGATCGCGCTGTGGGTGCTCGTGGCGGGCACGAGCCTCGGCGCGCAGGCGGTGTTCGGGCTCCTCTGACGGCGTCGAGGCTCACACGATGCGGGAGTCGATCACCGCCCGGTCGCCCCGGTACCGCGAGAACCCGTACTCCACCGGGGTCCCGTCGGCCAGGCACATCAGCCGCTCGATGTGGAAGATCGCCTGACCCGGATCGATGTCGAGCAGGTCCGCGCTCCACTGATCGGCGTTCACCGTGCTGAGCAGCAGTCGACGAGCGACCGGCCGCTGCCCGACCCGCCGCACGAGCACGTCCGGCACGTACTCGGTGAGCGGCTCCGACACGAGGTCCGGGAACCGCTCCTGCGGCACCCAGCTCGTCCGCACCCGGCTCGGCTCCCCGTCGAACGAGATGAGGCTCTCGACGAAGTACGCGGCGCTGCCGTCCATCTCGAGGTTCCGCCGGACGGTCTCGGGCGCGGGCACGAGCTGGACGCACAGGTGCACGATGCTCAGCCGCGGGGAGTCGAACACGCTGCCGCCGGTGTTCTCGCCGTAGATCGTGACCTCCTCGGTGGTCCGGGCCAGGCTCACCGAGGCCACCGGACGCACGCCGAACGTGCCCGACCGCGGTGCCCGGGTGAGCAGGCGCTGTTCCTTGAGGAGCGTCAGCGCCGCGCGCAGGACGTTCCGCGTCGTGCCGTACAGGTCGAGGAGCTCCCACTCGTACGGCAGCGGTCCGGTGAACCGACCGGCGACGATGTCCGCGCGGATGAGGTCGGACACCTGCCGGGCGGCGTCCGAGCGGCGGTTGAAGCCGATCCAGTGCCCGGGCGTGACGTCGCCGATGGCCATGTCCGTCCACGGCGGGACCGGACGACGTCCCGCGGTGCCGTCCAGTCGGTCGTCGGGTGCGACGTCGGTCACGAGACCACCCCCACGGTCGTGGTGTCGCCGGTCCACCCGGCCCACCGGAGGAACTCCCGGGCGAGGCGCACCGGGTAGTCGGGTGCCTGGATGTCGATGGACACGAACACCCGGCGGTAGAAGGTCGGACCGCCGAGCAGGTCGACGGCGATCCCGAGGTCGACGTCGGGCCGCAGGTCGCCGGCGTCCATCGCCCGCTGGAGCATCGCGTTCACCCGGACCCGTCGGTCGAGGTGCCACGCGGCGACCGCCTCGGCCACCCGGGGCTCGTGCGAGGCGAGCTCCACGATGAGCGGCAGCGCCCGACCGACCGGGGTCGCGACGAGCGCGTGCACCCAGCCGCGGGTGAGCCCGAGGACGCCCTCGTCGATCGGGGCGTCGAGGATCGTCGGGATCGACTCCTCCATCAGGCGGATGACGGTCTCGGTGAGGAGCACGTCGCGACTGGACCAGCGCCGGTAGATCGTCGCCGCCCCCACCCCGGCGGCGTCGGCGACCGCCCGGATCGTGAAGGCACGGGGGTCGCCCTCGGCGAGGATCGCGATGCACGCCGTGTACACGGCCTCGTCGACCGCGGCGTTGCGGGGCCGTCCGCGGACCGGGGCCTCGGTGCTCACGCGGCGCTCCAGAGCGCGAGCACCCGGTCGATGCCCCAAACCTCGCCGATCTTCGCCTGGATGTCGAACAGGTTCGCCTCGTGCACGCTCGGCAGCCGGTCGCCGACGGCCTCGCGCACGACGATCGGCACGAAGCCGTGCTGCATGGCGTCCGTCGCGGTGGCCCGGATGCACCCGCTCGTCGAGAGTCCGGCGATGAAGAGCGTGTCGACCCCTCGTGCGACGAGGTCGGCGGCCAGCGAGGTCCCGAAGAACGCGCTCGGGTACTGCTTCGGCACGAGGGTGTCCCCGTCGACCGGCGCGAGCCCCTCGATGAACGCGCCGGTGGACGTGCCGGGCAGGTACGCCGCGAGGGCCGGCACCTTCCGGAAGAACACCCCCGCGTTGGAGCCGTCGGCCGACAGCGCCATGGTCGTGACGGCGACGTGCACACCGGCCGCCCGGGCCGCGGCCGTGAGCTCGCGCATGCGCTCGACGGGTTCCTCGACGCCGGCGTACAGCCCGCACGCCGGGTCGACGTAGGCGTTCACCGGGTCGACGACGACGAGCGCCGCCCGTCGGCCGGGTTCGAGCGCACCGGTGTAGCCGGCCGAGACGTAGTCGTCGTGGTCGTCGGTCATGCGGTCCTGCTTCCGTCGTGGGGCTGGCTGGTGGGGGCCTGGAGGCGCGGCGCGACCCCGGCACGTCGGCCGGCGGTCGGCCCGTGCGTGCGGTCCGTGCCCGTCGTGGCGGTCATGCGCTCGTCCCCGGCTCGGGCACCGGGCCGGACCTGTCCGGTCGGAGCGGGGCCTGGCGGTCCGGGGGACCGAACGGGCCGAACGCGACGATGAGCGCGCCGACGACCGCGCACCCGGCGAACGTGAGCGCGGCGGTGCGCACGCCGTCGACGAAGGCCTGGACGTCGGTCGCCGGCAGGCCGAGCAGGCTGCCGTCGTACGCCGCGGCCTGCTGCGCGGCGGAGAGCCCGCTCGTGGCGATCGCCAGACCGAGCGCCGTGGAGAACAGGAAGCCCGCGTTCTGCAGCGCCGACCGGATGGCGTTCGCGATGCCCCGGCGGTGCTCCGGGACGCGGGTCATCAGGGCCGAGGTGCTCGGCGTCATGAACACCCCGGTGCCGACCCCGACGGCACCGAGTCCGACGGCCGTCACGGCGTAGGCACCGTCGTCGGCGAGCGACCCCGCGAGGACCGCTGCCCCGACCGCGATGAGCAGCATGCCGATGGTGGAGAGCGTGCGCGCGGGCACCCGGCGGGCGAGGACCCCGGCGCTCGCCGCGGCCACGGTCGTGCCGATCGGGGTGGGGAGCACCCAGAGCGCGGCCTCGACGGCGTCCTTGCCCGAGACGGCCTGGAACGACAGGGACGCCAGGAGCACGAGGGCGTAGCTCGACAGCGCGCACAGGCCGGCGGCCGAGAACAGCGTGATGGTCGCCCGGTCGCGGAAGATCGCCGGGTCGACGAGCGGGTGCGGGACCCGGCGCTGGGTCCACACGAACACCGCTCCGAGCAGCACCGCGCCGGAGGCCATCGCGACCACCGGGACGGCGGCCCAGCCCGCGGAACCGCCGACCGACACCGCACCGACCAGCAGTCCGACCGCGGCCACGGAGAGCACCGAGCCCGGGACGTCGAGGCGTTCGCCGGAGCGTGGCCGGGCGGTGCGGGGGATGAGTCGCAGCGACCAGACGAGCCCCGCGAGCGAGATCGGGACCCCGGCGAGGAAGATCCACCGCCAGCCGAACGACTCCGCGACGAGGCCGCCGACGACCGGACCGATGACCTGTCCGACGGCGGCGACGGTGGCGTTCAGCCCGAGGCCGAGCGACAGGATCGACTCCGGGAACACGTCGGTGAGGAGCGCCGTGGTGTTCGTGACGATGGCCGCCGCACCCACGCCCTGCACGAGTCGGGCGGCGAGCAGGACGGCGGCGTCCGGTGCTGCACCGCACGCCAGCGACGCGAGGAGGAAGACGAGGATGCCGGCGATGTACAGACGGCGACGCCCGACGAGGTCCGCGATCCGGCCGAAGACGAGGATGAGCGTCGTCGTCGTGAGCATGTAGCTGAGCAGGACCCAGCTGGACTGCAGGGCGGAGGCGTCGAGGTCGCGGCTGACGTCGGGGAGCGCGACGAGCAGGGCGCTCGAGGAGATGAAGACGAGGACGACGCTCAGGCTCGACGCGCAGAGCACCTGCCACGCGCGTCGGCGGGCGCCGTCCTCGTCCGTGGTGCGGTTACTGATCGGTCGACCCTCTCGTGGCGGATGCCGGCGGCACCCGGTGGTGGTGGTCGGTGACCTCCTGGAACGCGGCGGCGGCGGACAGGACGAGTCGGTCGTCCCACGGGCGTGCGACGAGCTGCACGCCGACCGGCAGACCGTCCGGCGCGGTCCCGGCGGGCATCATGAGCGCCGGGAAGCCGACGTAGTCGAAGACCCGGGTGTTCCGGGGGATCACGTCGTGCAGGTTGTACGGCACGCCGTCGACCGTCATGGTGAGGTCGTCGAGTCGGGGCGCCGTGGCACCGATCCCCGGCGTGAGGACGACGTCGACCCCGGCCTCGTCCATCCGTGCGACCATCGCGGCCTGCACGAGCGGACGGCGTCGGAGGGACCGGAGGTAGTCCGCGGCCGTCGGCGTGAACGCGACGTCGAACCGCGCACGGGTGCCGGCGTCGAACAGGTCGGCGGTGGCGGCGTTGGCCTCCTGGTTGGCCGCGAGTTCGCCGTAGAAGACGGTCCAGCACTCGGCGTCGATCGCCTCGAGGTCGTCGAACTCGATCGGCACGATCTCGGCCCCGAGTGCCGCGAACCGGTCGACCGCGGCCGCGTGCGCGTCGAGCACCGCACGGTCCACCCGCTCGGTGAACCAGACCCGGGGCACGCCGATGCGCATCCCCGCGATCCGTCCCGGTGCCGCCTCGACGAGCGGGACCGCGGTGTGCGTCGTGGGGTCCTGCCCGTCGCCACCGGCGATCACGGCGAGCACGAGCGCGAGGTCCTCGGCGGTGCGGGCCATCGGTCCGACGTGGTCGAGCGTCCACGACAGGCTCGCGACGCCCGTGCGCGGGACGAGGCCGTACGTCGGCTTGATGCCGGTCGTCCCGCACAGCGCCGACGGCACCCGGATCGATCCGCCGGTGTCCGACCCGAGCGCGAGCGGGACGATGCGCGCGGCGAGGGCGGAACCGGAGCCGGTCGACGACCCGCCCGTCCAGCGCTCGGGGTCCCACGGGTTCCGGACGGCGCCGTACCGGGCGTTGTGCGGGCCGCCGCAGGCGAACTCGGTCGTCGCCGCCGTGAACACCGGGATCGCCCCGGCCGCACGGAGCCGGGCGACCACGGTGGCGTCGGCGGGGGCCACGCGGTCGCCGGTCTGCAGCGAGCCGCTCGTGACGACCGTGCCGGCGACGTCGATGATGTCCTTCACCGCGAACGGCACGCCCTCGAGCGCACGGGCCTCGCCCGCGGCCCAGCGCCGGGTCGACTCGGCCGCTGCCTGCTCGGCACCGTCGACCAGGCGGAGGACGGCGTCGGACCACACGTCGTCGCTCGTCCAGTGCGGGGCGAGGGCTCCGACGACGGCGGTGGGGGTGGTGGAGCCGTCGCGGTAGGCCGCGAGCAGCTCGGTGACGCTCGCCGCCGCGGGGTCGGACGCCGTCGCGGCCGTGGACACCGTGGACGCCGGAGCGGGGGCGACCGGTGCTGCCGGGGTCGGTGCCGCGTCGATCGCCGCCGCGAGGAGCCGGGTGAACAGCGCCTGGCTGTGCCCGGGCTCCGCCGGCAGGGACGACGGGGCGGCCGGGAGCGGGTTCGCGCGGCTGTCGTGCAGCGCCTGCTCCAGCTGGGGCGCGATCGTCCCGCGCACGACGGCGAACACGTCCGTCACGCCGGCACCGCCGCGGCGTGGGCGTCCGCGAGGTAGCGGAACACCCCGGGCTGCCGGTCCCGGCCGAGCGGGAAGTCCTCCCGCACCGCGGCCACCTCGGCGACGTCGAGCGTCGCCCGGACGATCGGGCCGGCCTCGTGCGCCGGGGCGGAGACCACGAGCTCGCCGCGGGGCGACACGACCGACGAGCGGCCGAAGTAGCTCACGGTCTTGCCGTCCACGGTCTCCTCGCCGCCGCGGTTCGGGGCGACGACCCAGGTCTGCGTCTCGAGGGCGCGCACCTGCAGCTCCTGCGTGAAGAGCGTCTCGCGGAACCCCATCGATGACACCAGCACGAGCATCACCTCGGCACCCGCGGCCCGTGACGCGAGCCAGTACTCGGGGAAGCTCCGGTCGTAGCAGATGAGCATGCCGAAGCGGGTGCCGAGCGCCTCGAACACGACCGGCCCCGACCCCGGCGCGAAGTAGTGCTTCTCGTCGACGTCGGAGATCGCGTTCGTCGGGATCGACGTCTTCCGGTACGCCGGCACGCGGTCGCCGTGCACGTCGGTGCCGTGGACGAGGGTGCCGTCGGCGTCGATGAGCACCGCGCTGTTGTACTGCGCGTCGCCGGCGTCCTCGTAGAGGCCGAACACGACCGCCGTGCCGAGTCGGCGCGCGGCCTCGGCGAACCGTGCCGTCGCCGGACCGGGCACGGGCTGCGCCCAGGCCTTGCGGCTGTCGTTCCGGACGCCGCAGAAGTAGGGCGTGGTGGTGAGCTCGGGGAAGACGACGAGGTCGGCGCCCTCGGCGGCCTGCTCGAACAGCGCGATGAGGCCGTCGAGCGCGGCGTCGCCGTCGGCGGGGATCTGCCCGGCCTGGACCACCGCGACCTCGAGGGTCGGCGCCGTGCTGCCGACCGTCATGCGGTGACCGCGCTCGGGGTGACGGCGGGTGCCGACGACACGACGCCCTCGCGGGTGCGCATGAGCGGCTGAATGCGGGTGCCGAAGTCGTCCATGCCTTGCAGGAAGTCGTCGAACACGAGCATGATGCCCTTGGTGCCCGCGACGTCGGCGGCCTCGTCGAGCATCGCCGCGACGTGCTCGTAGGAGCCGACGAGCGTGCCCATGTTCATGTTCACGGCACCCTCCGGCAGCGAGATCCGCTTCGCGGTGTTGCCGTCCTCGCCGTTCGTGTCGGTGAGCGCCTGCCCGGTCATCCAGGCGATGGCCTCGACGTCCACGCCGTCGCTGTAGCGCTGCCACTTCTCCTGCGCGGCCTCGTCGGTCTCGTCGGCGATGACCATGAACAGCACGTAGGAGCCGACGTCCCGCCCGGTCTTCTCCCGCGCGGCGAGGAGCGCCTCGTTCTGCTCGGCGTACGCGGTCGGGGTGTTCACGCCGACACCCATCGAGAAGTTGTAGTCGGAGTACTCCGCCGCGAACGCCATGCCCTGCGAGGACTGCCCGGCCGAGACGATCGGGATGTGCGACGTCGGCTTCGGCAGCATCCGGCAGTCGTCCATCTGGAAGTACTCGCCCTGGAAGTTGCTGACGCCGTCCTCCCACAGCTCCTTCATGACCTGCATGTACTCGGTCTGGTAGGCGTACCGACGCTTGAAGTGCACCTCGTCACCCGGCCAGAGCCCCATCTGGTCGTACTCCGCCTTCTGCCACCCGGCGACGAGGTTCAGCCCGAAGCGGCCGTGCGAGATCGAGTCGACCGTGGCGGCCATGCGTGCGGCGATCGCCGGCGGGATCGTGAGGACGGCCGTGGTGGCGAACAGTCGGATGCGCTCCGTCCGGGCAGCGAGGCCGGCCATCAGGGTGAAGGACTCGAGGTTCTCGTCCCAGAACCCGCTCGGGCCGCCGAAGCCGCGCAGCTTGATCATCGACAGGGCGAAGTCGAAGCCGTACGACTCGGCCTTCTGCACGATCTCGAGGTTGAGGTCGAACGAGGGCTTGTACTGCGGCGAGGTGGTGGAGATGAGCCAGCCGTTGCTGCCGATCGGGATGAAGACTCCGATGTCCATGGGGGACTCGCTTTCTGTGTGTGGAGGAGGGTCAGGACTGCTTGGCGGCGGCCTTGGCGGCGCTCGCGACGGAGTGCCGTCGGATCGTCTGGGAGACCGCGACGGCGACGATGAGCGCACCGCCGTAGAAGAGCTGCTGGACGAAGTTGTCGGCGCCGAGCATCTGGAGTCCGACGACGCCGGAGAACAGGAAGTAGACGGCGATGAAGGTGCCGATGGCGTTGAAGCGCCCGGGGATGATCGCGGTGGCCCCGAGGTAGCAGGCGGCGAACGCGGGGAGCAGGAACGACTGCCCGCTCGAGGGGTCCGCCCCGCCGAGCGTGCCGGCGTAGACGACCCCGGCCACCGCGGCGGTGAGGCCCGCGCCGACGAACGCGCCGACGCGGAGCCGGCGGACGTTCAGGCCGGAGAGCTCGGCGACGGTGCGACCGGTGCCCACGAACAGGAGCCGTCGACCGACCGGGGTGGCGCTGAGGACGATGAGGACGACCACGGTGGCGATCAGGCCGTAGACGAACGCCAGGGGCAGCCCGGCGAGCCCGCGCCACCCGACGGTCGCCTGGACGAGCGCCGGGTCGATGCCGGTCACCGACGAGGACGCGCTCATCCACTGGATGATCCCGATCATGAACGTCGAGGTGCCGAGCGTCACGATGAACGAGTCGATCCGGAACGCGACCGTGAGCAGGCCGTTCACCAGGCCGACGACCACGCCGATCGCCAGGCCGACCAGGATCGCCGGCAGCAGCGGGATGTCCATCTTGGCGTTGAGGACGGCGATCGTCATGGCGGAGAGCGACATCGTCGAGGCGCCGGACAGGTCGAACTCACCCGCGGTCAGGGGGAACAGGAAGCCGAGCGCCAGGATGAGCAGCACCGACTGGGACCCGAGGATGTTCTGCAGGTTCCCGAGGGTCGGGTAGGTGTCGGGGAGCGCGATGCTGAACGCGATCACGATGACGAGCCAGGCGCCGAGCAGGGCGTAGCGCTCGGTGTGCCCCCACGAGAAGCGCGGGCGGGTGGGGCGGACGATCGACGTCTCGAGGGCGGGTTCGGCGGTGGTGGACATCAGGCGGTCTCCTTGACGGGGGAGGAGTCGGGGGAGGAGGGAGCGGGATCGACGAGGCTGGCGACGACGGCCGCCGCGATGACGTCGCGGTCGATCCGGTCGCCGGTGAGCACGTCGTGGATGCGGCCGTGGGCGAGGACCACGACCCGGTCGCACATCTGGGCGAGCTGGTCGTAGTCGGTCGAGGCGCAGACGATCGAGACGCCCTGGTCGGCGGTCCGGCGGAGCATCGAGAAGATCGCCGCACGGGCGCCGACGTCGATGCCCTGCGTCGGCTCCTGGAGCAGCACGAGCCGCGGGTCGTCCTGCATCCACTTCGCGAGGACGGCCTTCTGCTGGTTGCCGCCGGAGAGCGTGCCGAAGAGTGCGGAGGGGTCGGCGGGACGGACGTCCCAGTCGCGGACGAGGCCCTCGACGTGCGACCGCTCCCGTGCCGGCGAGAGCCCGAGCAGTCCGCGGAGCTTCCCGAGGACGGGCAGGGTCACGTTCTGCTCGACGGACAGGGTCAGGGCACCGCCCTCGCGCTTGCGGTCGGCGGGGACGTAGACGACCCCGCGGGCGATCGAGGTCGCGGGGCTGGTGGCGCCGAGGTCGACCGTGGCGTCCCGGACCGTGAGGGTCCCGGTCGCCGCCCGGGCGCCGTACAGGCCTGGAAGCACGTCCTCGACGCCCGAGCCGGCGAGCCCGGTGATGCCGACGACCTCGCCGTCCGCGACGTCGAACGAGAGCCCGTCGACGACACCGGCCCGGAGGTCCCGGACCGTCACGACCGCGTCGCCCGTGGTGGCGGGGCGGGCACTGCGTGCGGCCGCGCCGTCGAGCCCGCGTCCGACGATGAGCGAGACGAGCTCGTCCGCGGTCGTGGTCGCGGTGTCCCGGTGTGCCTGGACCCGACCGGCCCGGAGGACCGTCACGCGGTCGGCGTGCTCGAGGACCTCGGACATGTCGTGCGACACGAGGAGGGCCGACGTGCGGCCGTCGGACACGAGGTCCTTGACGACGCGGAAGAGCAGGTCCGCGTCCTCCTTCGGCAGGAACACGGTCGGTTCGTCGAGGACGATGAGCGCCCGGTCGTCACCCAGTTCGGCGACGGCCCGCAGGATCGCGACGAGCGCCTTCTGCGTGTCGGTCAGTTCCTCGATCCGGGCCCGCGGGTCGATGTCCACGCCGTAGCGGGCGAAGAGCTCCGCGGCCGCCCGGTGCTCGGCGCCCCAGCGGACGAACGGACCACGGCCGGCGACGACGGTGGCGAGCCGGAGGTTCTCGGTCACCCCGAGCGACGGCACGAGGGCCAGGTCCTGGTGGACGAAGCTGATGCCGACGCGGCGGAAGTACCCGGGAGGCACCGGCAGCGGGAGCCGGGAGCCGCGGACCTCGATCGTCGCTCCCGGGTCCGGCGCGTAGGTGCCGGACAGGATCTTGATGAGGGTCGACTTGCCGGAACCGTTCTCGCCGAGCAGCGCGTGCACCTGGCCCGGACGGACCTCGAGTTCGACGTCGTCGAGCGCGGTCAGTCCGCCGAACCGCTTGGTGAGCCCGCTGATCCGCAGGACCGGCGCGGTGGTCGCACCGGCCTCGACGACCGCAGCGGACGCTGCGGGGCTGCGCCGTGCCTCCCGGGTGGCGCTCACTTCGCCGGACCCCAGATCTCCTCGTACCCGGTCTTGTACGCGTCGCCGTAGCCCTTGCTCGGCGCGGGCGGGGTACCCGCCTCGTCGACGTTGTCCTTCGTGAACACCTTGAGCGGGGTCTTCTCGTCGCCGTCCTCGATGATCGGGGTGTCGGTCAGGACGCGACCGGCCTGGTCGAGCGTGGCGTAGGCGAGCCACTCCATGTTCTCGCCGATGTCCATCGTCATGACGTTGCCCTCCTGCAGGATCTTCATCACTGCGGGCGTGCCGTTGTACGAGGACGTGAAGACCTGACCGGTCTTGCCGGCCGCCGTCACCCCGGCCTCGACGAAGAGGGCCATCGAGTCGTAGACGGGCAGGACGTAGTCGAGGTTCGGGTCGGACTGGATCGCGGACTGGACGGTCGACGAGATCTTCGTCGCCCAGTCGGCGACCGGCACGTTCGTCACCTTCACCTTGCAGCCCGAGCAGTACTCGTCGAACTCCTCCTGCATCGCCTTGACGATGCCGTCCGACGGCGGGACCTCGGACGAGGTGATGATGAGCACGTCACCCGCGCCCTTCGTCTCCTTGATGGCCCAGTCGGCGTTGAGCTTCGCGGCCTCGTGGAAGGGCGCGGTCACCTGGGCGGCGACGAGGTCCTGCAGCTGGTCGGGGAGCGCCTCTCCCGTCTGGTACGTGTGGCTGATGAGCACCGGGATGCCGGCGGCCTTCGCACGCTTGAGCGCCGGGACGATGAGCTCGCCGTTGACGCCCTGCGCGAGGACGATGATGTCGGCCTTCCGGCTGATCGCCTGGTCGATGCCGGCGGACTGCTCGGTCGGCGTGCCCTGGTTCGTGTACTCGATCCACTTCGCGCCGTACTCCTCGGCGAGCTGCTGCCCGGCCTCGTCGACGGACACGATGAACGGCACGGCGGACGAGTTCGGGATGTTGAAGATCGTCTTGCCCGCGATCTTCGACATGTCGAACGGCTTGCCCTCGAAGGTGAACTCCGGGTCGACGCTCGCCGCCGTGATCTGGCTGGTGGCGTGCTCGACCCCGGCGGAGTCGTCGGACGAGTCGGTCGAGGCCGTCGAGGTGGCGGAGCAGGCGGACAGGAACAGCACACCGCTGAGTGCGGCGGCCAGGAGCGCGGGACGTGCGAGCCGCGTTCGGGTGGGTGCGGGGGACGACATCGGTCGAGGACCTCCAGGACGTGGTGCGGGGACGGGTGACGGGTGCGGGTGCTGCCGGTGCTGCGGGTACGCCGAACACCCCGCGGCGCGGGGTGGGCGTGACGACGAGGGGCGTCGGTCACTTCGGGGTGTGGGAGAGCGCTCCGCCGGGGGCGATGCGTCGGGGTGACGGGGCCGCTCCGGTGGGGCTGATGCGAATGTAACGGGCTGCGGGCCGCCAGCGGGTGCCCGGCGGTAACGGTCCTGTTAGGCGTTTGTTTCGCCGGTGTTAGGCCACCGGCACCACGGCGTCGACGAGCCGCCGCGCCGCGCCGTTCCGGGGCGGGCGATCCCGCCGCCCCACCCCGGAGCGGTGCGGATCCGCGCGTCCGTGCGGCGGCGCCGCCCGGGCGAAACACCCCGGAAGCAATCGCGCCGACTTCCGGTAACGCGTCTCTCACAAGTCGGCGGTCGGCCGAGCGGACCCCGCTGGCGGAATGCGACGGACCCGCCCGGAGCGGCACCCGCTGACCAGGGCATTCCCCGCCGTGGCATCCGGCGCCCCCTGGCGTAACCCACCCGATACGGGCGCGCCACGGAGGCGAAACGAACGACGGATGGACTGCAGTCGCACACCGTCCCCGACCGCAGGAGCAGATCGATGATCACCACCGTCGTCGCCGGCAACCCCAAGCCGGCATCGCGGACGCTCGACGCGGCCACGGTCGTGCTCGAACGCCTCACCGGTCGGGCACCCGACCACGTCGTCGACGTGATCGACCTCGGCCCGGGCCTGCTCGGCTGGGGCGACGACGAGGTGTCGGAAGCGGTGCGCACCGTCGCCGCGTCCGACCTCGTCGTCGTCGCCTCGCCCACGTTCAAGGCGACCTACACCGGCGTCCTCAAGCTCTTCCTCGACCAGTTCGCCACCGGGGACGGCCTCGCCGGTGTCGTCGCCGTCCCGCTCATGCTCGGCGCCGGCCCCGCGCACGCCCTCGCCCCCGAGGTCTTCCTCAAGCCCGTGCTCGTCGAGCTCGGTGCGACCGTCCCGGCTCCGGCCCTGTACCTCAACGACAAGCAGTACTCCGAGCCCGCATCGACCGAGGTCTGGCTCGCCCGGTGGCGCGACGTCGTCCTCGGCGCGACCGCGAGCCTCCAGGAAGGAACCCGCTCATGATCAGCCCCTACTCGCCCGAGGCCCCCGACCTCGGTGCCCTCCGTCAGGCGTTCTCCGGCTTCCCCTGCGGGGTCGCGGCGCTCGCCGCCGTCGTCGACGACGAGCCCACGGTGCTCGTCGCCTCGTCCTTCACCGTGGGGGTGTCGCAGGACCCGCCGCTCGTGATGTTCGCGGTGCAGCACACGTCGTCGACGTGGCCGGTGCTGCGTGCGGCCGGCACGATCGGGGTCTCGATCCTCGGCGAGGGGCACGCGCAGGTCACCCGGCAGCTCGCGTCGAAGGACAAGTCGGTCCGGTTCGTCGGCGTCGACACGACGGTGTCCGAGTCGGGGTCGGTCTTCCTCGAGGGCGCTCCGATCTGGCTCGAGTGCGCCGTCGAGCACACCTACCCCGCGGGTGACCACGACATCGTCGTGCTCCGGGTCCTCGGGCTCATGTCGGACTTCGCGCACAGCCCGCTGGTCTGGCACCGGTCCGCCTTCGCGACGCTCAGCGCCTGAGCGCGCTGACGCAGGGACGGGAGGCGCTCACCCGCACCGCGCCTCCCGTCCGGTCCTGCGGCGTCAGCCGCGCAGTGCCTCCGTCAGCTTCACCCGGCTGCCGGTGCGCAGCAGCGCGTTCTCGTAGATCCGGGCGCCGACGACCACGACGAGCACGACCGAGACCGCCACGATGACGAGGGACAGGATCGGCTCCCACCACTCGGCGGTCCCGAGGAAGATCCGCATCGGCATCCCGATCGGCGCACTGAACGGCACGTAGGACATCACGCCGAGGATCGTCGGGTTGTTGTAGGCGACGATGATGAGGATGTACGGGATCATCACGAGCATCATCACGGGGGTGGTGACGCTGCCGACGTCCTCCTGACGGGAGACGAGCACCGCGGCCGCCGCGAACAGCGAGGCGATGAGCACGAAGCCGATCGCGAAGAACCCGACGAACCAGAGCATGCTCGGGCCGAGCACCGTGAACATGTTGTCCTGCCCGGTGACCGCGAGCGTCACCGCCGCCGCGATCGCCACCGCGACGATCTGCGCGAAGGCCATCGCGCTGTTGCCGAGGACCTTGCCGGCCAGGAGCGCCCGGGCCGGGATCGCCGCCATCAGGATCTCGACGACGCGGGTGGACTTCTCCTCGACGACGCTCTGCGCGATCGACTGACCGAAGGTCACGGCGGACGCGAAGTACACGACGCCGAAGGCCAGCGCCACGATGTAGATCAGGCCGCCGGGGATCGCGTTCGGGTCGAGCAGCTCGATGCGGGGGGAGACGCTCAGCGCCTGGACGACGTCGGTCGGGGCGTCGTCGAGCCCCACGACCTTGTAGCCGAGCGGGTCGTCGGACGGCAGGACCGCCGCGTCGACGTCACCGTTCTCGACGAGTCGTTCGGCGGCGGCAGCGGTCGGAGCCTCGGTGACGTCGAGCCCCTTGCTCGTCGGCAGGCTGACCCCGTCGACGACCGCGACCGGGGTGGTGTCGCCCGCCGTGGCCTTGCCGACGATGCCGCCGACCACGATCGACGCGACGACCATGAGGATGAGGATGCAGGCGGACACGACGAACGCCTTGCTCCGGACGCGGGCCTGGATCTCGCGCGCGGCGACGAGCCGCACGGACTGGACGAACGAGCCGTTCATCGGACGACCTCCCGGAAGACCTCGCTGAGCCGCGGGACACGCGGCGAGAACGACCCGACGGTGCCGTGCTGGACGGCCCGCTGCAGGACGCGCTGCGCGGTGGCGTCGTCGGCCTCGAACACGGCGTACCCGCCGTCGAACTCGCGGACGGTGACGCCCGGTTCGTCGCGGAGCCAGGCGACGTCCCCGTCGACGAGGAGCTCCCACGCGGCGGGGCCGGCCTGCTTCCGCAGTTCGTCCTGCGGGCCGGCGGCGCGGATCGTGCCCCCGGCGATCACCACGACGTCGTCGCAGAGCCGCTCGACGACGTCCAGCTGGTGGCTCGAGAACAGCACGGGCACGCCGCCCGCCGCTGCCTCGCGCAGGACGGCGAGCACGACGTCGACCGCCATCGGGTCGAGGCCGGAGAACGGCTCGTCGAGCACGAGGACCTCGGGGTCGTGGGCGAGCGCGGCGGCGACCTGCACGCGCTGCTGGTTGCCGAGGGACAGCTTCTCGACGGCGTCGGTGGCGTGCGGCGCCAGGCCGAGCCGGTCGAGCAGGTCGGTGGTGCGGCTCGCCGCGGTGCGCTTGTCGACGCCGTGCAGCCGGGCGAAGTACGTGATCTGCTCGGCGACCGGCATCTTCGGGTAGAGCCCGCGCTCCTCCGGCATGTAACCGAAGCGGCGACGGTCGGCCGGGCCGATCGTGGTGCCGTCGATGGACACGGTGCCGGCGTCGGCCTGGAGCACGCCGAGCAGGATCCGCATCGTGGTGGTCTTGCCGGCGCCGTTGCCGCCGACGAACCCGGTCAGGCGTCCGTCGCCGACCGTGAACGTCACGTCGTCGAGCACGCGGCGGTCGCCGTACTGCTTGGTCACCCCGTCGATGGTGAGCATGTCGTTCCCCTCTCGCGGCGGTTCGCTCCGCCTGCGTCGACGCTATTGCGCGGAGTGCGACGGGCGCCTCCGGCTGGCGACGGGGATCGGGGCGCTGCGGGCTCCGCCGCGTGGGGGAGCGCGGGTCGGACGGGGGTCTAGGCGGGGGTTCCGGCCACGCCGTGCTCGAAGGCCCAGACGACCGCCTGGATGCGGTCGCGCAGGCCGAGCTTCTGGAGGACGTTCGACACGTGGGTCTTCACGGTCGCCTCACCGACCCACAGCTCCGTCGCGATCTCGGCGTTGCTCAGCCCGCGGGCGAGCAGCCGGAGGACCTCGGTCTCACGCTCGGTCAGCCCTGCCGTGACGACCGCCTCGTCGCCGTCCGGTGCGGCGGGCGCCCCGGACCCGGCGGTCGCGCGGCTGATCACCCGGCGGGTCACGTCCGGGGCGAGCAGCGCGTCGCCGGCCGCCACGGTGCGGACGGCATCGATCAGCCGCTCGGGGGAGGCGTTCTTCAGCAGGAACCCGCTCGCCCCGGCCTCGAGCGCCTGGAAGAGGGCGTCGTCGTGGTCGAAGGTCGTCAGGACGAGCACGGCCGGTGGCTCCGGGAGCGCGGCGATCCGACGCGCCGCCTCGAGCCCGTCGACGTTCGGCATCTGGACGTCGAGGCACACCACGTCCGGTCGGAGCACCCGCACGGCCTCGACCGCCTCGGCGCCGTCAGCGACCTCGCCGACGACCCGGAACCCCGGCTCGGACTCGAGGATGACGCGGAAGCCGGCCCGGACGAGGTCCTGGTCGTCCGCGAGCACGATGGTCAGGTCGTCGGCAGCCATGCCCGCACCAGCCAGCCTCCCCGGGCGCGCGGCCCGATCTCGATCCGTCCGCCCACCGCGGCGACGCGTTCGCGCATCCCCACGTGGCCGAGTCCGCTGCCCGCGGTGTTCCGCGGTGCTCGGTCGCCGTGTCCGTCGTCGGTGACCTCGACCTCGACGCCGTCGTCGAGGTACCGCACCCGGACGTCCGCCCGGGCCGTCGGGCCGGCGTGCTTGAGGACGTTCGTCACGGCCTCTTGCGCGATCCGGTAGGCGACCGCCGAGACCGTGGGCGGGACGTCGCGGACGCTGCCGACCACGACGTACTCGGTCGGGTGCCCCGCCGTCCGGGCCGAGTCGGCGAGCTCGCCGATCCGGCCGAGCCCCTCGGTGCTCGGAGCCGCGCGGACGTCGTCGCCGCCGTCCTCGTCGGCACGGAGGGTGCCGAGCATCCGGCGGAGCTCCTCGACGGCGGTCCGGGCGCTCTGCTCGACCACGCCGAGCGATGCCGTCGCCTGCTCGGGGTCGTGGCCGATCACGCGTCGAGCCGCGCCGGCCTGCACCCCCATGAGCGACACGTGGTGCGCCACGACGTCGTGGAGTTCGCGGGCGATGCGCACGCGCTCGATCGTCACCGCCTGGGCAGCGCTCCGCTCGCGTTCGGCGGCGAGCTCGGCGGTGCGCAGGTCGAGCTCGTGCTTCGCCACCGCCGACGCCCAGGCCCGGTTGCCGGCGTACCAGGCAGCGCCGAAGTAGATGACGTTGATCACGATGTTGAGCAGCGAGAGCGCGATGTACGGCGGGATGAGGCCGCCGTCGTCGTTCGGCAGCGCGTTCGGCACCGCCCAGCCGAAGGCGATCGCGACGAACAACCAGGCGAACATGCCGCCGATGACCACCCAGCGCACGAGCTCGGCGCGCACACGGTCCGAGCACCACGCACCGACCGTGTACAGGGCGATGAACAGCGTGAAGTTCACGAGGAAGACCTCGGGCACGTGCAGGATCTGCGTCGCCGCGAAGGCCAGCGCCGAGACGACCGCCATCGTCATCGGCCAGCGGCGGCGGAACGCGACCGGTGCGGCGTTCGCCACGACGAGCAGTGCCGAGACCCACCACGCTGCCTGGTCGTCGCCGTAGGTCCCGGCCGACCCGTAGAGCATCGTCGTGATCGCCAGTCCGGCGCCGAGGACGAGTGCGAGGAGGGCGTCCTGGCGGAACTCGCGGCGCCCCACCGGCAGCCGTGACCACTCCGCGGTCGTCCCCATGGTCACCACGGTAGCGGGTGCGGTGGTCGGAGTAGCCTGCCGCCAACCGAACAGGGGAGGCACCATGCAGTTCCTCGTCAACGTCATCGACGACGGGCAGGCCGAGGCCGCCGGTCGGACCGAGTCCGCGACACGGGCCGAGGCGGACGCGGTCGACGCGCTCAACGAGCGGCTCGGCGACGCCGTCGTCCTCGCAGCCGGGGTGTCCGCGCCGTCGGACGCCGTGGTGGTCGACGCCCGTCGCGCCGAGCCGACCACGACCCCGGGGCTCGTCGGGGACCCGGCCGAGTTCGTCGCCGGGTTCTGGGTCATGGACCTGCCGGACGCCGAGACCGCGCTGCGGGTCGCGCAGGAAGCGTCGGTGGCGTGCAACCGGAAGATCGAGCTGCGCCCCCTGCTCTGACCCGCGCACCGAGCACGGCACAGGCGGCCGTCACGAGCGCCCCGGCCCCGAACGTGCCGAGCGACCCGAGCGGTTCGACGACCGCTCCGGCCGCCGCGGCACCGCCGGCCTGGCCGAGGACGAGCGCCACGAAGAGCACCGAGGTGCCGGCCGACGACCGCTCCGGATCGACCTCGGTGGTCCAGGCGATCAGGGCCCCGGTCGCCGCCGTGTACCCCCAGCCGAACACGGCGCACGCGACGAGCGCCAGGGTCGTCCACTGCGGCACCGTGCCGAGCGCCAGCACACCGAGGGCGACGGCGGCGGTGGTGAGCGTCCATTGCGTCCGGGCACGCAGCCGACTCGTCCACCGGGCGGTCGCCACGACGGCGGCACCTCCCGCGCCGAGCGCGATCCACGCGGACACCGAGACGGCGACCGGTGCGCCGGCGTCGACGAGCACCGAGCGGCCGTAGGTCCACACGACCGCCGACCCTGCGCCGAAGAGCAGGGCGAGCACGAGGACCGCACGGTGCGCCGTCCACCACACGCGGTCCGGGGCCGGTGCTCGCTTCGTGGGGTCCTGCCCGGCCGTCGCCGTCCGGCGGGACGACCACGAGGACGCGAGCAGGACCACCCCGATGACCAGCGCCGCGATCCCGGACCACGTCCACGCGGTCCGCCAGTCGGGCAGGAGCACGAGCGCGAGCACACCCGCGGCGACGAGGCCGGGGCCCGTCCCGGCGTTCACCACCGCCTGCGCCCGGCCCTGTGCCGGCTGCGGCACGAGGGTCGTCACGAGACTGACGAGTGCGGGCGAGGCCAGTCCCGCGCCCGCCGAACCGACGACCGACGCGATCGCGAACGCCGTGGGGTCGCCGGCCGCGGCCATGCCGAGTGCACCACCGCCCGCGACGGCGGCGGCGACCGCCACGAGGACCCGGGGCACCCGGCCGGCACAGCGGTACCCGACCACGGCGCCGACGCAGTACATCGCCGAGGCTCCGGACGAGACCCACCCCGCGGCGTCGGCGTGCAGCCCGAGGTCCCGCTGGACGTCGGGCAGGAACAGCCCGTACGCCAGCCGGACCAGGCCGTACGTCGCGGCGATCAGGCTGAGGCCGCTCCCGAGGAACACCGACTGTCGTAACGAAAACGATCGTTTCACTTTTGAGAGCCTAGGGTGCTCTCATGGCGATGCGTCCAGGAACCGAGCAGAAGCTGCTCGACGCCGCCGAGGAGCTCTTCTTCACCCGGGGCATCGCCGCGACGCCGATCGACGCCGTCCTCGAGCGCGCGGGGATCTCGAGCGCCACGCTCTACCGCGGGTACGCCAGCAAGGAGTCGCTCGTCGCCGCGGCACTGGCCCGTCGACACGACGACTGGCTCGCCACGTGGGACCGGGCCGTCGACGCCGCCGATGACGACCGCGGCCGACTGCTGGCGGTGTTCGACGCCCTCGACGCGTACCGCTCCACGCCGTCGGGGTCGCGGTGGTGCGCGTTCCTCGGCACGGCAGCCGAGTACGTCGACGCCCCGTCCGACGTCCGTGCGGTCCTCGACCGCGAGACGGACACCCTGCGGCGACGCCTGACCGAGTCGGCCGAGCCCGTGGCCGGCGCACACGCCGGGGCGCTCGCCGAGCAGCTGCTGCTCCTCGTCTCGGGGTACCTCGCGATGCGCCTCCGCGAACCCGGCCTCGGGACCGCTACCGCGCGTGCCGTTGCCGACGCGCTCCTCGGGGCGGCGGAGCGACCGGTTCCTGCGCGACTTCACACCTGACGTCCGCGTGTACCCGAGGTGCTCCGGTACCCGACTCGGTAGCTTGCCCGGTGTGCAGCGGATCTCCTCGACCCTCGTGACGACGCGTGTGACCGCGGACGGCATCGTCCCCCTCGCATGAGCAGCTCGCGCGCGGCCCGGATCACCCGCCGCTCCCTCCTCGCCGGCGGCGCCGCGGTCGTCGTGGCCGGTGCCGCTGCCGAGGCCGTGAACCTCCGGCTGCTCCCCGGCCGCTCGACGATGTACCGCGTGCTCGGCCTCGACGGACCGGCGGGCACCGTCCCCGACGTCACGCCGGTGCCGACGGTGTCCGGGTCGTTCACGTCCCGCGCTCGGAAGGGCCTCGAGGTCGGCTGGACGATCGCCGCGCCGCAGTCCGACGGCCCCCTGCCCGTCGCTGTCGCCCTGCACGGCTACGGCGACGACCACGCGGACTTCTTCGGCTCCCACCTCGGCTACGACCGGTTCCTCGCCGCGTACGTCGCCGCGGGCGGAGCGCCGTTCGCGATCGCCGCGGTCGACGGCGGCAACCGCTACTGGCACCGGCGCGCGGACGGCGACGACCCGGCCGCGATGGTCGTCGACGAGTTCCTGCCCGTGCTCGCCCGCCGCGGGTTCGACACCGCGCGGCTCGCGTTCACCGGCTACTCGATGGGCGGCTACGGCGCGCTCCACATCGCCGGCGTGCTCGGCTCGGCGCGGGTGCGTGCGGTCTCCGCGATCAGCCCCGCGCTGTGGCGGTCGGCGGGGGAGACGGCACGTGGCGCCTTCGACGGCCCCGCGGACTTCGCCGCGAACACGGTGCTCGGCCGACAGTCCTCCCTCGACGGCGTCGCGGTCCGCGTCGACTGCGGCACCGGCGACGGGTTCGAGACCGCCGTCCGCGCGTACGTCGACGGCTTCGCGACCGCACCGGCCGGCGGGTTCGAGCCGGGCGGGCACACCACCGCCTACTGGCGGCGGCTCGCGCCGCAGCAGCTGCGCTTCCTGGGTCGGCACCTGCAGGCCTGACGCGCGCCGACGGCGGCCTGGAGGCGCGGGTCGGCCCCGCACCGTCCCTCCCGTCCGTCGGCTGGTCGAGCCTACTGATGTTCCCGGTCTCGTCGGTGACCGTTCCGGTTCACGATCCCCGGGATCTGCGAACCGGAACGGTCACGGCGCGGACGACTTCAGCGGATCCCGCGCAGGCCGCGCACCGCGTCGGCGGCGAGCTCGGCGAGCCGTCAGGCGCGACCGCGGTTGCGGCGGCGGATCTCCTTCGGCGCCCGGCCGGCCATGAACGAGCGAGCCGGGTCGACGAGGAACCCCTGGCGCAGGGCTTCGCGGCCGACGAGCATCCGGAAGCCCATCTGGTCGCGGTTGCTCAGCGTGACCTCGGCCTCGAAGACACGCCCGGCGAGGGACATCTCGGTGAGGACCACGATGCGCTCCTGGGTGTGCCCGGTGGAGCTCCGGACGATGCGCCGGTCGTGCACGTCGCACTCGATCGTGACGGCGTCGGCGTCGGTGTCCTGCCAGGGGTGCACCGAGAAGCGGACCCGGTCGCCGGGGAGTTCCTCGAGGTCGAAGGCGTGCAGCGCCGAGCTGCGCGCACCGGTGTCGAGCTTCACCTTGATCCACGGGATGCCGAGGCTCGGCAGGGCCGCCCACTCCCGCCAGCCGGCGACCACGAGACCGCCGTTCGGGGACTTCGGTTCTCGGGCCATGTGCCCATCCTGTCGCATGCTTGGATGGAGCGTCGCCGTCGATACCAACCCCGGAGCCTCCTCGATGAAACTCGCCATCCTGTCGCGTGCGCCGCACGCGTACTCGACGGAGCGCCTCCGGGCCGCCGCGATCGACCGCGGGCACGAGGTGAAGGTGCTCAACACGCTCCGGTTCGCGATCGACCTGACCGGCGACGACCCCGACCTGCAGTACCGCGGCAAGCTCCTGTCCGACTACGACGCCGTGCTGCCGCGCATCGGTAACTCGATCACCTACTACGGCACCGCAGTGGTCCGGCAGTTCGAGCAGATGGACGTCTACACGCCGAACACGGCCAACGGGATCACGAACTCGCGCGACAAGCTGCGGGCGAACCAGATCCTCTCGCGGCACGACATCGGCATGCCCGCGACGACGTTCGTGAACGGCCGTGCCGACGTCCGCGGGGCGATCGAGCGCGTCGGTGGAGCGCCCGTCGTGATCAAGCTGCTCGAGGGCACGCAGGGCATCGGCGTGATCCTCGCTCCCGAGGCGAAGGTCGCCGAGTCGATCGTCGAGACCCTGCACTCCACGAAGCAGAACGTGCTCATCCAGAGCTTCATCTCGGAGAGCCGCGGCAAGGACATCCGCGCGCTCGTCGTCGGTGACCGGGTGGTCGCGGCGATGCGGCGGAGCGCCTCCGGCGACGAGTTCCGGTCGAACGTGCACCGCGGCGGGACGGTCGAGAAGGTCACGCTGACGCCCGAGTACGAAGAGGCCGCCGTCCGCTCGGCGCAGATCATGGGCCTGCGGGTCGCCGGCGTCGACATGCTCGAGGGCAACGACGGGCCGCTCGTGATGGAGGTCAACTCCTCCCCGGGGCTCGAGGGCATCGAGCGCGCCACCGGCCTCGACATCGCCGGCGCGATCATCGACTTCATCGCGAACCAGGTGGCCTTCCCCGAGATCGACGTCCGGCAGCGGCTCTCCGTCTCGACCGGCTACGGCGTCGCCGAGCTGCTCGTGCACACGAACGCCGACCTCGTCGGGAAGACCATCAAGGAGTCCGGTCTCTGGGACCGCGACATCACCGTCCTGACGCTGCACCGCGGCTCGGGCGTGATCCCGAACCCGCGCAGCGGCGTGGCCCTCGAGCCCGGCGACCGCCTGCTCTGCTTCGGCAAGCTCGAGGAGATGCGCTCGATGATCCCCGAGCGCCGGAAGCGCCGCGCGAAGGTGCGCAAGCTGCCCAAGGAGCCGCGTCAGCCCGAGGCGTGAGGCACATCCGGAGTGCACTGTCCCCCGCCTGTCAGCGCATCCGGATCGCGTACCCAGGCCAGATGCGGAAGTATGTGTCGGTGACGATCATGACGGAACGGCCGGTCGACCAGGCGACGAGCACCGAAACGGAGCGGCCCGGCAACGCCACGGCCAAGCACGACAACGTCGCGCTGCTCTCCGTCGCGACGACCGTGGCGGAACGCGTGACCACCTCGGCCGACATCGAGGAGAAGCTCCGCGGGGTGCTGCGACGCCTGCGCCTGCCGATGGGGCTCCTCGAGCGCGTGGCCGGCGTCAAGGAGCGCCGGAACTGGGGCGAGGGCCAGTCCTTCCAGGACGCCGCCATCGACGCCGGACGCCGCGCCATGGCCGAGGCGGGCATCCGCCCCGAGGACGTCGGCCTGCTCATCAACACGTCGGTGACGCGCCCGCACCTCGAGCCGTCGGTCGCCGTGCGCCTGCACCACGGGCTCGGCCTGCCGTCGTCCGCGATCAACTTCGACATCGCGAACGCCTGCCTCGGGTTCGTCAACGCGATGAGCGTCGCCGCGGGCATGATCGACTCCGGTCAGATCAAGTACGCGCTCGTGGTGGACGGCGAGGACGCCGACCAGGTGCAGCTCAACACCATCGAGCGCCTGAACCAGGGCGGCCGCAACCGCAAGGACTTCATGAGCGAGTTCGCCAGCCTGACGCTCGGGTCCGGCGCCGCCGCGGCCGTGCTCGGCCCGGCGGACATGCACCCGGGCGGCCACCGGATCGTCGGCGGCGTCACCCGCGCGGCGACCCAGTGGTACGACCTCTGCGTCGGCAGCGTCGACGGCATGTTCACCGACGCGAAGATGCTCCTCAAGGGCGGCATGGAACTCGTCGTCGCCGCCTGGAACGAGGCACGCTCCCACTTCGACTGGGCCGACATGGACCGCTACGTGCTCCACCAGGTCTCCGACGTGCACACGAACGCCTTCGTCGAGGCCATCGGCGTCCCGCGCGACAAGGTCCCGACGACGTACGAGCGCTTCGGGAACGTCGGTCCGGCGTCGATCCCGATCACCCTCGCGGACGAGGTCGCCCGCGGTGCGATCCGCCCCGGCGACCGGGTGTTCCTCGGCGGTGTCGGCTCCGGCATCAACACGGCGATGATGGAACTGCGCTGGTGAGGTCCGGCCTCCCGCGCGTCGCCGCTGCCACGGCTCCGGCGACGCCCCCGCCGCCCCTGCCCGGACTCGACCCCGCCTGGTCGCGCATCGTCACGGTCCCCGCCGCTGTGGGTCCAGGAGGCACGGCTCGCCCAGAGCGGTCGTGGCACCTCCTCGACACGGCCGGCTCCCTGGCCGCGCTCGGCGCGGAACCCGTCGGCACGCTGCTGTGCGTGCACGGCAACCCGACCTGGTCGTACCTGTGGCGGTCGGTGCTCCGCACCTCGCTCGACGTCGCCGCCGCCGGTGGTCCGGCGTGGCGGGTCGTCGCGGTCGACCAGCTCGACATGGGCTTCTCGGAGCGCACCGGCGTGCAGCACGGACTCGCGGACCGCGTGCGGGACCTCGGCGCGCTGACCGACGAACTCGGGCTGTCCGGCCCGGTGGTCACCCTCGGGCACGACTGGGGCGGTGTCGTCTCCCTCGGCTGGGCGGTCGACCACCCGGACCTCGTGGTGGCCGTCACGACGTGCAACACCGCGGTGCACCAGCCCGACGACGCCCCGATCCCCGCACCGCTGCGGCTCGCGCTCCGTCCGGAGCTCCTCGGCCGTGCCACGGTGCTGACGCCGGCGTTCCTCGAGACGACGCTGGCGATCGCCCACCCGCGGCTCGACCGTCCCACCGCGGATGCGTACCGCGCGCCCTACCGCGGGGCGGCCCGTCGCGGGGGCGTCGGCGGGTTCGTGGCCGACATCCCCGTCGACGCGACGCACCCGAGCGCACCCGAGCTCGACCGGATCGCTGCCGGCGTCGCCGCGCTCGAGGTCCCCGCCCTCGTGATGTGGGGGCCGCGCGACCCGGTGTTCCTGGAGCGCTACCTCGACGACCTCGCGGAGCGGCTGCCGCACGCGGACGTCCACCGCTTCGAGGGCGCCGGGCACCTGCTGCCGGACGACGCCGACGTCGCCGGGACGGTCGTCGAGTGGCTCGGTGACCACCTGCCGGACGGTCGCGTGCCCGTGGGGGCCGAGCCGTCCCTCCTGGCCCGCACCCATGACGACGCCGACGTGCGCCGCCCGCTCTGGGCCGCACTCGACGAGCTGCGCGACAGCGACGAGGCCGCGCTCGTCGAGATGGCCGCCGCCGGCGGTCCCCGGACCATCTCGTGGCGGTTGCTCGCCCGTCGGGTCGACGAGATCGCGGCCGGACTGGTCGACCTCGGCGTCCGCGCCGGTGACCGTGTCTCGCTCCTCGTCACCCCCGGCGCCGACCTGACCGCCGTCCTGTACGCCAGCGTGCGCATCGGGGCGGTCGTCGTCGTGGCCGATGCCGGGCTCGGCCTGCGCGGCCTGACCCGTGCGGTGCGCGGTGCCCGTCCCGACTGGATCATCGGCGCGCTGCCCGGCCTCGGGGCCGCACGGGCGCTCGGCTGGCCCGGTCGGCGCATCGCGACGGTGTCGTTGCCGGGCCCTGCGCGTCGGGCGCTCCGGGTCGAGCACACGCTCGTCGAGGTCGCACGACGCGGAGCGCAGCGCCTCGCACGGGGCACCGCGTTGCCCGGAGCGCCGTCGTCCGACGCGCCGGCCGCGGTCCTCTTCACGTCCGGGTCGACCGGGCCGGCAAAGGGCGTCGTGTACACGCACGGGCAGCTCGGCGCGGTCCGCGACACCCTCGCGGCGCAGTACGACATCGGCGTCGGCACCGGCCTCGTCGCCGGGTTCGCCCCGTTCGCGCTCCTCGGTCCCGCGCTCGGCGCCCGTTCGGTCGCACCCGACATGGACGTCACCGCGCCCCGGACCCTGACCGCTCGGGCGGTCGCCGACTCGGTCACCGCGGCGGACGCCACCGTCGTGTTCCTGTCACCCGCGGCCGTCGCGAACGTCGTGGCCACCGCCGGCGCACTCACGGCAGCGGACCGTGCGGCGCTCGGTCGCGTGCGGCTGTTCCTGTCGGCCGGTGCTCCGGTGTCGGCCGCGCTGCTGGCCGCGGCCACCGAGCTCATGCCGAACGCGAGCGCCCACACGCCCTACGGGATGACCGAGGGGCTGCTGATGACCGACGTCGACCTCGACGGCGTGCGCGCCGCAGCCGCCGACGCCCCGGACGAGGACGGCATCTGCGTGGGCCGACCCGCCACCGGCGTCCGCGTGTGGATCGCCCCGCTCGACGACTCCGGCGAGCCGTCCGGAGCGCTCACCGAGGACCCGGGCGTCACGGGCGAGATCGTCGTCGCGGCGCCGCACGTCCGCGAGCGGTACGACCGGCTCTGGCGCCAGAACCGGGTGTCGCGGCTCGGTGTGGCGGACCCGCGCGGGCACCGCACCGGCGACGTCGGCCACCTCGACGATGCCGGTCGGCTCTGGGTCGAGGGACGCCTGCAGCACGTGCTCACCACGGCGGACGGGGTCGTCACGCCCGTCGGTCCCGAGCAGCGGATCGAGCGCGTCCCCGGTGTCGGCCGCGCCGGGCTCGCCGGCATCGGGCCCCGCGGCACGCAGCAGGCCGTCGCCGTCGTGGAGACGACCGGTGGGCGCCGCACCCGTCGGCCGACGCTCGCCGACCCTGCCCTCGCCCGGGCCGTCCGGGCTGCCGCGGGGATCCCCGTCGCCGCGGTGCTGACGGTGCCCGAGCTCCCGACCGACATCCGGCACAACTCGAAGGTCGACCGTGCACGGCTGTCCCGGTGGGCGGCCTCGGTGCTGTCCGGTGGACGGATGGTCCGGCCGTGAGGGTCCTCGTCACCGGTGCGAGCGGGTTCCTCGGGCAGGCGACCGCCGCGGCCGTGCGTGGTGCGGGGCACGAGGTCCGGACGTTCCAGCGACGGCCCTCCGGGGTCGAGGGCGTCTCGGACGTGCTCGGCAGCATGACCGACCCCGCAGCCGTGGCCCGGGCCGTCGACGGCATCGAGGCGGTCGTCCACCTCGCCGCCAAGGTCTCGCTCGCCGGCGACCCGAACGACTTCGTCCGCGTGAACGTCGACGGCACCCGGACGCTCCTCGACGCTGCACGTGGCGCCGGCGTCGAGCGGTTCGTGTTCGTCTCCTCGCCCTCGGTCGCGCACACCGGGTCGTCCCTCGTCGGCGCGGACGCCGGACCCGCCGAGCCCGCACGGGCCCGCGGCGACTACGCCCGCACGAAGGCCGCGGCCGAGCTGCTCGCACTCGCCGCGGACGCCCCCGGGTTCGCCGTCGTCGCCGTCCGCCCACACCTCGTGTGGGGCCCCGGTGACACGCAGCTCGTCGGCCGGATCGTCGACCGTGCCCGCACGGGGCGCCTGCCGCTGCTCGACTCCGGCGCCGCGCTCATCGACACGCTCTACGTCGACAACGCCGCGTCCGCGATGGTCGCCGCGCTCGACCACGCCGCCGACGACGGGGTGCACGGCACCGCGTACGTCGTGACGAACGGGGAGCCCCGGCCCGTCGGGGACCTGCTCGCCGGGATCTGCACCGCGTCCGGGGTCCCGGCGCCGCGGGTGCACGTGCCGGCCGGGGTGGCTCGGTTCGCAGGGTCGCTCGTCGAGGCGGTCTGGCGGGTGCGTCCGGGCGAGGACGAGCCGCCGATGACCCGGTTCCTCGCCGAGCAGCTGTCGACGGCGCACTGGTTCGACCAGCGGCGCACCCGTCGTGACCTGCAGTGGACGCCCGCGGTGTCGATCGACGAGGGGCTCGGCCGGCTCGCTGCCGCTCAGGCCTCGTCGGCGGCCACGTAGATCCAGGCCGTCGCGGCCGACTCGAGGGTCACCTCGACGCGCTGGTGGTCGGCGACCTCGTAGTCGTCGACGGCCCGCATCTGCCACTCGTGGCCGAGCGTGAGGGTCGCACCCTCGACGCGGTCCCCCGGGGTGCCCCGGCGCAGGATCGGGTGCCGGTCCGAGCCGCCAGCCGGGGAGCGACCGTAGCGGACTGGAGGCGCGGTGCACGTGACCCAGATCGGGTCACGTGCACCGCGCCTCCGGTGGTGTCAGTGCTTGGTCGCCTTGGCGACCTTCTTGCCGAGCTTCTTGCGTGCCTTCCGCGAACGCGGGTCGTTCCACAGCTCGCGCGCGGTCTGGGTCTTCGACTTCTTGTTCACGGGGCGGGTGGCGCGCGCGCCGAACCAGAACCCGATGAAGACGATGGCGCCGATGAGGATGATGCGGTTGCGCATGGGGACTCCTTCGATGGTGGTGCGGGCGGCCGAGGACCTCAGCCGGTGAAGCGGTTCCAGAGCTCCGTGACGATGGGCCACACGTCGCCAGCACGGTCCGCCGAACCGACGGCCACCAGGACGACCGGGACCGCGGTCACGGCGATGCTGACCAGGACGGCGAGCACGACGGCGATCGTCGCCGTGGTGGTGTGCCGTCGGGTGAACGCCAGGAGCAGCAGTCCGAGGACCACGACGGCCCCGAGCAGCGCCACGATCGTCACTCGGACGAACGGGAACGGGACGAGTCCGGCGGTGGTGGCGGTGACCCCGCCGAGGAACCCGACGAGGGGGAGGAACGCACCGAGCAACGTCCCGAGGACCAGGACGACGCCGATGCCGCTCGCGATCCAGACGCCGCGGGGGCGGGGCCGCCGGACCTTCGTCCGGCGGTTGCCCGACCACGCGGTGGTCACGAGCGGTCCTGGCGGTGCCGACCGGCCTGCGCGTCGGTGTCCGACTCGGCCGGTGCGTCCGACCCGGCCGCCTGTGCGGCTGCGTCGGCCGACTCGGCCGACTCGGCCGCTGCTGCGGCGGCGTCCTCGGCTGCGCCGGCAGCGTCCTCTGCGGCGTCGGCAGCCGCAGCGGCACGATCCGCGGGCGCCGCGGACACGGTGGCAGCAGGTTCGGTCGCGGTGTCGACGACGGCGTCACGTGCGCCGGCCGCGGCGTCCTTCGCCGAGTCGGCGGCGTCCGCTGCCAACTCGGAGGACCGGACGAGCGCCTCCGCTGCGGCGTCCCGGACGTTGCCGGTGGTCTCGGCCGCGCTGTCGACGGCGCGCTTCGTGGCGTCCGCGGTCACGTCGGCCGCACGGCGGGTGGCGTCGGCTGTGGCATCGGCTGCCTTGCCGGCCTGCTCGACGGTGGCCTCCGCGGCGTCGCGGGTGGCGTCGGCGGCCTGTCGAGCGACGTCGGCCGTCGCCTCGGCGGTGCGCTTCGTCACGTCGGCCGTGGCGGACGCGGCGCGCTTCGTTGCGTCCGCGGTGACCGTCGCGGCCTCCTTGAGCGCCTCACCCGTGGCGTCGGTGGCTCGCTTGGTGGCGTCGGCGGTGGCGGTCGCGGCCTGCTTGACCGCGTCGCCGGTGGCCTCTGCCGCGCGGCCGAGCGGCGACTGCTCGTCGTCGAACGGGCCGTGCACGTCGAGCACGCGGACGTCGACGGACGTCGGGACGTCGGAGACCTGGCGCGTGGCCGCGGTCACCTGCTTGCGGACCTCGTCCGCGACGGCGATCACCGGGTGCGGGTAGCTGACGACGACGGAGACCCGCACGCCCAGCGCGCCGTCCTCGTCGTCGACCTGCACCCCAGCGGTGCCGGCGCTGCGGCCGAGCTGCTGCCGGAACTGGTCGGCGGCGCGGGCGGCGATCCCGCCGAGGTGGTGCACGCCGGGGACGCCCAGTGCGGTCTCCGCCGCGGTCCGGGCCACGATCGCCACGGTGCTCGCGTCGTCTGGGAGCGGCTGCGTGAGCTCCGCGGGCAGGGCCACCTCGGTGACCTGTGTGTGCGCATTCGGGTCGTGCTGCATGGTTCCTCCTCGTTCGGTCCGCCGGAACGCGTCGGGGCACTCGACAGGCGAGTGCCCCGACACGGTTCGTGCGTCCTACTTCTTGAAGACGTCCTTGACGTCCTCGCCGGTCTGCTTGACGCTCGCGGCGGCCTGGTCCTTCTGGCCCTCGGCGACCTTCGAGTCGTCGTTCGTGGCCTTGCCGACCGCTTCCTTCGCCTTGCCGGCGAGGTCCTGAGCAGCGTTCTTGATCTTGTCGTCGAGTCCCATGACGGGTCCTTTCATCGGTCGGGCGCGCGCCCGGTGGGTGGTGGTCTGATGGGCCGGGAGGCCCGGGTCACGTCCGGCTGACGGCTGTCAGTGGACGCGGGTGGGTTTGGCGAGGGTGGAGCGGGTGCCGCCGGTGAGGTGGACGAGGACCGGGATCTGCCGGCCGAGGGTGCGGTCCAGGACGGTGATGGCCCGGTCGACGGCGGT